>Ga0208863_1000385_pt1 | contig 48073 bp, 43 predicted proteins | sample RifOxyD3_FD_184040 | JGI IMG/M metagenome (GOLD analysis project Ga0208863, IMG submission 184040) | Soil microbial communities from Rifle, Colorado - Rifle Oxygen_injection D3 (SPAdes) | ecosystem: Environmental > Terrestrial > Deep subsurface > Rock core/Sediment | place: Rifle, Colorado... | reverse complement strand
CCATAGTAAAATCACTAACTGGGCTAAAGTCGTAACAAGGTATCCGTACGAGAACGTGCGGATGGACTATCTCCTTATCGAAAGGTTTATTTACTTCCTCATAGTTTTGTCTTCTGGTGGGTTGGATGCTGAAAGCTCTCAAAAGAAATCAAATAATCCCTTATAGTTCAGTCTATAAGGGATTATTATTTTGAATAATTTTTCGCTAAGGCGTTATGATATGTCTGGTTGTTTGTATGTTTTTCTTTCTGGTTGGCACAATATTTTCAGTGTTATTTTGTTGAATAGTGCTTATTTCTGTATTTCGTACAGGCTCCTCAAAGGATCTTGATATACTTTGATTTATAAATCAAAGTATCATTATGATAAAATATCATATAACATAGCAAAAAAATATTACTAAAATTAGTTTAGCAAATATATTAAAATAATTTTTTTGTTCTAATGGGATATTTTTCGTTCTCTCAATCAGAATCTCTTGCTTTGTCTCTTGTATAATTATTCTCTTTTCTTGTAAGAATAAATCTCTTCTTTCTCTATATTCTTTTGATATCAATCTCTCTTTTTCTTTCTGAGAAATGTCACTTGTTAAAATTTCTTCTATCCATTCCTTTAAATTCATTTCTCTATTGATTTCTACGAGTTCTTTATATGTTATAAGTTCTATATCTTTTTCTTTACAAAATATCTTTGCTCAAGGCATTACATCTTTTGTTGTTGCATACACAAGACGGACATTCCAAGAGTTTTTATGATCTGCTACTTTCCCATAGAATTGAGCAATTAAATTCTCTCATATATAATATTTATCTTTGATTCATTTCGGACCCCAATTCCATTTCTTGCACTGAACAATTAAATGTTCTCTTTCTCACTTTTCATTAAGCCTTAATCATTTCACATCCATACCTTTATCATTAAAACCTCAGGTCACAGCAGTTGTAAAACCATGAATTTTCTTATAGTATTCAGATATATAATGTTCAAATCCTTCGGAAGTAAGGTCATCGATAAAACTGCAAATAGTATTTGCATTATTTTCATCTCATTGAAGAAAATCTAAAAGTTTTTCAAATGAATCATCTCTCATATAAGGAAATACTAACTAGTATTTTCTCATACTATCATTTCTTTTGTCTTTATGCAAAATCTTTGCTTAAAAGAGTTATAAGCCTCTGTTTATTTCCCACAAAAATGCACCACGATTCTTTTGAGCATTTTGTTTCGCATTCTTCCGATTGCATCTTTGGCTTCGATTTTTCAGAAATCGATGAAATTCTCAAAGAGAATTTTACCTCGGAATTCCACGGTGATACTAAACTTGGTTTCCATTTCTTTTTCTATTATCTGAAAGAGAAAATCTTTATCGCTTGCGAGGATTTTCGTAACATTTAGAAGCGAAAGCACTGATCTCGCACGGAATTTTTTATCATCCAGAAGCGCTTTCTTTAGGTATTTCTTTATGTCTTCGTTTCCAGAAACGAGCAAGACTCCGATTGCCCATGCCCAGTTGGATTTCTCGCCATTTTCCAGGTCGTTTATTATCTCGTCCACGACGACTCGCGGCATTTTTTTACCGGCTCCGACGGTCGATCGCAGGTTTTGGGTAAAGTGTGAAACATTGAGCGTGTTTCCATTCGTTTTCTTGAGTTTTGAGACAAGATTTCTTCCTCTGAGTTCATTGTCCGTATCTTTTCCGAGGATATCGATAACCGTTCGAGAAAAGTTAATATATTTTGCGATATCTCCGATTTCCGAGCTGGAATACGGGGGTTCTTCTCATCGCAAATGGACTATTTTCAGTACTCTGTGAATAATCATATCGGAATACCGTCTGATTGGTGAAGTGAAATGTGTATAGTTCTGCAGGGCAAGTCCGGTGTGATTCCCGACGGAATTATGGTAAAAGGCCCGCTCGTCATAGGCTTTGTGGAGGCGGAATATGGAATCGTACCCGTTCTTGACCGATATCATCGCGGATGTTATGTTCGCGAGAATCATGAATTCTTCGATGATGGTCGTGGGAATAGCCTTGCTTCCGGAATGAGGTTTCTCTGTTCTTTGTCATACGGAAAGCTGTCGATCCGATTCGTCGTAGTCCATACTTGCTCACTCCGTTTTTCGAGCAACCCGTCTCTTTCTCGCTATCTCGTACATAAGTTGCAGAGTCCCGTGATTTTCACTATCAGGATTCATAAAATCATCGACGAACGTCTCATAATCGTATCTTCTTTTATTTTTGAAAGTCGATTCGTACACGTGAAAATCCCGTATCTGTGCATTTTCATCCAAATCTATCTGCATACTGAGAGTGAGTTTTTCCCCATTTTCATTCAGAGAAAGAAGGTTCTGAGAAAGAAGAGGCGGAAACATATTGATAACTCATTCTGCTCGATAAATACTCGTCGTTCTCTTAAGTGCTTCGATATCGAGTGGAGTATAGGTTTGTACGGCTTCCGTCACGTCACTAATATGTACAAAAACCGCGTAGCCTTTTCGGGTTTTTTCCACCCAGATAGCATCATCGAGATCGAGGGATTCGATCCCGTCGATACTCACACCTTCCTCGTATTTTCTCTTTACCGCTTGATCATCAATTCCATTACGCTCAATAAGCCTCGTTTGATTCATTGCATAAGGGGAATAATCAACTCGGATTATCTCATTATGATGATTCTCTCCAGCTATGTAATCGAGGACCTTGGATTGCATAATATTCAATAAAAATATACCAAGTCAAGTATAGTGATTTCACTTAAATGTCAACGGGGAAATATCAGCTTTTCCTTTTATGGAAAAATCCCGACGGAAAAATTTTGAAAATCCTTACTTTTCTATATAATCTCCGCGTTTTACTATTTTCACTCATCCATTTATGCAAAAGGGAATTATCAAGAAAATTATCGGGGTCGTTATCGATGTAGAATTCAGCGGTGGATATGTTCCTGCTATTTACGATGCTCTTGAAGTTGTCGGAGCTCCGACAAAACTTATTCTCGAAGTTCAACAACAGCTCGGTGACGGGGTGGTTCGATGTATTGCCATGAACCCAGTTGACGGAGTGAAACGCGGTCTCGAAGTTACTGCAACCGATGCACCTATCCAAGTTCCCGTTGGTCCGGAAGTTCTCGGACGTATGTTCAACGTTCTCGGAGATCCGATTGACGAGCTCGATGCACCAAAAACCGCAACCAGACTTCCTATTCACCGGAAAGCTCCTGCTTTTTCTGAACTCTCGACTCAATCAGAAGTATTTGAAACTGGTATCAAAGTAGTTGATCTTATTGCTCCGATGCTCAAAGGTGGAAAAGTAGGTCTCTTCGGAGGAGCCGGAGTAGGTAAAACCGTTATCATGCAAGAACTTATCCACAATATCGCATCAGAACACGGAGGATATTCCGTCGTTGCCGGAGTCGGAGAACGAACTCGAGAAGGAAATGATCTCTATCACGAAATGAAGGATTCTGGAGTTATCGACAAGACAGCGATGGTGTTCGGACAGATGAACGAAGCTCCAGGTCCTCGAGCCCGAGTGGCACTTACGGGACTCACGATGGCAGAATATTTCCGTGATGTAGAAAAACGAGACGTTCTTCTCTTCGTCGACAATATCTTCCGATTCACGCAAGCAGGTTCTGAAATCTCCGCTCTTCTCGGACGTATTCCGTCAGCAGTAGGATATCAACCAACTCTTGCAACCGATATGGGAGCACTCCAAGAACGTATTGCCTCTACAAAAAACGGTTCTATTACTTCCGTTCAGGCGGTATACGTACCAGCCGACGATCTTACTGATCCAGCTCCAGCGAATACATTTGCCCACCTTGACTCGACAGTAGTATTGAACCGATCTATCGCCGAACTTGGAATCTACCCTGCGGTAGATCCTCTCGATTCGACTTCGACAGTTTTGACCCCGAAAGTCGTTGGTGAAGAACACTATACAACTGCTCGAAACGTACAGAAAATCCTTCAACGATACAAAGAACTTCAGGATATCATCGCCATCCTCGGTATGGACGAACTTTCTGAGGATGATAAACTCGCGGTAAGCCGAGCTCGTAAAATCCAACGTTTCTTCTCTCAACCTTTCTTCGTTGCAGAACAATTTACCGGAACACCGGGAGTCTATGCAAAACTCAGCGACACTGTTCGCGGATTCAAAATGATTATCGAAGGAGAACTCGACTACATCGGAGAAAAACACTTTATGTACAAAGGTTCCATTGAGGAAGTTATCGCGAGTTATAAGAAAGAAAAAGGAGAATAATCCTATAAGTTTTACAATACATCTATGCGGGCTGCTCCTCAATCATACGAAGCGATACAGAAATTTAAAGAAGCGTATACTGTGGAAGATATCGTGAGTATTTTCAGAAAAGCCATCGCTCTGAAAGAAAGTGGATTTCTTCCAAATTTTGAGGAGATACAAGAATCTCTTGATATTTTTCTTTCTCATGTACGTATACTTGATGCAAATTATTATTCATTCGTCCAATCTACTCTCAATAAGTACGGTAATGTGGTGATGAAAAAAGAAGAAAATTTTATAGGATTACAAGGATATATTCGATACGTAGAGAAGTATATCATAGAACCTATAGAACTTCAGATAAAGATAGAGAAATGAGAGGCGGAAGGTATCGGTGTTATGGAGAGACATATCTTTATCCGAAAAAAACTGGAAAAAGATATCATCATAAAGAAAACAGCTCTCGAAAAAATAGAAAAAATTCAAGAAAATATCGCAAATATTCTCAAAAAACCGACTCTCTGATTCATAAAATGATTTTTGGAAAGAAAGAATGAACAATGTAATAAGCTTTTGAAAAATACACAAGGAGAAATCCAAAAACTGGAACAAGAGCTCGAAAGATTCACAACCAAAAAAGATTAACCTCTAACCTCTCGCACCATGCAATTTACTCTCGTTTCCATCGCCCGAAAAGTTCTCGACCTTCCTATTATCGAATGGGTAACTATCCCAACGCGTGATGGGGAAATCAGTGTCCTTGCAAATCACGAACCTCTGATTACCGCGCTTGTTCCGGGTATTCTTACTGTTTGTGCCGATGGAAAAGAAACTTCTTTCGCCGTTGGCGGAGGAGTTGCGGAAATAACTGCTATGAGTACGATCATCACTGCCGATATGGTAGAAGAGGGTGGGGCTCTCGATATTGAAGCCATCCGTGCGAAGAAAAACGAAGCACACAAACTCCTCGAGGAATACAAAGCCAAAGGCGATTCCATGGATATGGAAGCCTATGTAGAACTCGAACAACAATTTCTCAAGGAAAGTGCCAAAGAACAACTTGCAACCAGATAATGCCATCTCTTAATGCAATACTCAATCTCCCTTTCCCAATAAGAGTATTGCCTCTTTGACCACTTCTAGATCCCTGAGTGTTTCCGAATATATTTTTTTATTGGTATCAGAAGTATAAATATATGGATGTGATTCTGTTAGAATTCTCAGAAGCCTCTCTTTTGTATCGGCAAGTACTGACAAATCTTTTTTCTGAAAAGCATTTTGTAAAAATGGGGAAAGTTTCAATTGATTTGAGGAATGGTATTGTGTGTTGAGATGCATAGAAAAAGATTTTACGAAATAAACAAATATATAATACGATATGCTTATAAATAAGTCAAATGTTCTATTTCGAGAAATTTACTTTCTTTCAAACCAATTCTAGTATGAATATCGAGCAATTTCTCCTCGACCTCCGTAAGCATGGTCTCGAAAATACTATTCCCAATATCTCCGACGAAAACGCTCGGTTTTTGAAAGATATGATCCATATCAGCGGAGTGAAAAACCTCCTCGAAATCGGAACTGCGAACGGGTACTCGACCATTCACCTCTCTATGGCGCTCCGTGAAAACGGGGGGAAAATGACTTCTATCGATTATTCTCTCCCATCGTATAACGAAGCAGTCGAAAATATCAAAGCCGTGGGAATGGACGATATCGCCACACTTATTTTCGGAAACGCGCTTGTAGAGCTTCCGAAACTTCCAAAAGAATCATTCGATATGATTTTTATTGACGGACAAAAAAAACGAACTATCGATTTTTTTCAACTTTCCTATCCTCTTCTGAAAGAAGGAGGATTTTTCATCATCGACGATGTCATCAAGTTTTCAGAAAAAATGTCCAGTTTCTATGAATTCCTCGCGCAAGAAAAAATCACCCACTCGATTCTCAAAATCGATGCGGACGACGGAGTTATGCTGATCGTGAAACAATAGTTTCTAGGAAATCCTTGTCTCCTCGGAATCTCTTGACATCCACTTTTATTTTATGTACTGTCACGAGTACAAAATCGCCCGTGGTATCGAGTTCTAGGAACTTGCGCACCATTGGTACCTCCACCGATAGATCGAACTCAAAAACATAGCTAGAACCGATTTTCTTGAGAGAGACTACTCCGAACTTCCGAAAAATCACTCGAGCTCTGAGAAGGAGAAAAAGATTCTCGAAAGCTTCTGGGAGTTTTTCATTTGCCTCTTCGAATGTTGTGTGAGTGTATTCCAAATCCTCGAGCGTTTCAATCGCTTCAATATTTCGGAAAAAACGAATCTTGTCGAGTTCCGAATCGAAAAAGTCATTGTCTATAAAATAGGAGATATCAAGCTCTATTTTACAATCGTTCTTCTCCGACTTTTTCCCGTTCCTGAGTTCTTCGATCTTTTCCTCGAGGAGAGTGAAATAGAGAGAAAGTCCCGTATCGTGAGTTTTCCCCGACTGTTTAATCCCAAGGACATCACCCGCACCGCGAATTTCTAGATCGCGAAGCGCTATCTCGAACCCAGCTCAGAGTTCGGAATTATTAACGATGGTCAAAAGTCGTTTCTTCCCATCCGAATCCAGATTCTCGCTATGATACAGGAGATAACAGGTGGATTCCCGATCTTTTCGTCCGACACGTCCGCGAAGCTGGTGAAGCTGGGCAAGTCCGAAACGTTCCGCGTCATCGATAAAAATCGTATTCGCATTGAGAAAATTGACCCCATTTTCTATGACAGTCGTCGACAAAAGAATGTCGTACTTGCCATTTTTGAAGTCGATGATAATATCCTCAAGCTGCATCCCATCAAGCCTCCCGTGGGCAATGGCAATTCTGACATGCTTGCCAAGAATCCCTATAAGTTGTCGCCGAATGGATTCAATAGACGCAACTCGGTTATGGAGAAATATGACCTGTCCACCACGAGCAAGTTCTTTGTCCACTGCTTCTTTTATAACCGATTCATTCCATTTTGACACAATCGTCGTCACTGCTTTCTTCTGTGGCGGAGGAGTGGTGAGAACGGAGATTTTTTTAACTCCAGAAAGCGCAAGATTCAAACTTCGCGGAATCGGAGTCGCCGAAAGAGACAGGATATCGATATTGGATTTGAGCGCATTTATCTTCTCTTTGTCGAGGACTCAGAACTTGTGTTCTTCATCGATGATAAGAAGTCCGAGGTTCTTAAAAACGACTCATTCGGAGAGAATTCTGTGAGTCGCCACGACACAATCTATCGTTCCATTTGCGAGCCCCTGAAGAATCTTTGTTGCTTCCTTTTGCGTACTGAACCGTGTCAAAACAGCGAGACGGATTCCGAAATCAGCAAATCGTTTTTGGAGCGATTCCATATGCTCGTATGCGAGAACCACGAGCGGAGAAATGAGAATGGACTGTTTTTCGTTCAAAAAAGCTCGATAAATAGCGTTCATCGCCACTTCTGTCTTTCCGAATCCAACATCTCCAGAGAGGAGCCGGTCCATAGGATTGCTCAACTCCATATCCGCGAGAATTTCCGCGATGGCCGTTTGTTGATCAATCGTATGTTCATATGGAAAATCTTTCTGGAAAGAATCTTCTTGCTCGGGAAACCGAGTAAAAGAAAACCCTTCGGAGATACGTCGTTTTGCGTACGTTTCGAGAAGTTCGCGAGCAATTTTCTCTACATCGCTGTTCGTTTTCTCCAGTGTTTTTTTCCATTCGGTTCCAGAAAGTCTGGTGAGAACCGGTTCTTCATTTCCGATATATTTACTCACCCGATGTATTTCCGTGAGCGGAACAAAGAGCTTATCGTCTCCTCGATATTCGATAAGCATATACTCCCGTTTATTTCCTCCGACATCCTTTTCGACAATCTCTCGAAAAACTCCGACACCGTGATCCCGATGAACCACATAGTCCTGTGGTCTGATTTCTAAGAGCAAATCAAGGTTTTTTACGATGCTTTTTTTTGTACGATTCCGGATGAAAATGTCTCCAAGTATATCATCTGCGACAAAGAATGTGTCTCACATGGCAAAGCTCTCTAATCCAGCAATATTTGCTTCTTCCACACTTCCGGACGTCAGATTGTTGTATTCGAGGAAATTCCTGAGAACCTTGATATGTTTGGTGTAGAAATGGACACTATTGCCAGAGTGTTTGACAAGAATCTCCAATTCTTGGAGAGATGGAATTTTTAGCTCTCTAATGCCAATATCAATGAATTTCTTCGTGGTACTTCCTGCAAAAACAACGGACTTTTGACACATTTTCGCCACTTCCGAAAGTGGTTCCCAGAAATCAAGATTCATAAAAATGACTTGCGTATTTCCGAGAAAAGAATATATCTCGGAATTTTTAGAAATTTCCCGAGTTTCGACTTCTTCGACGGTTCTTTTGTCCAGAATGGACGAAAGTTGAATATGGTCCTTTTTTATAAGGAATTGTCCGTGTGTATCGAAGATAAGGATCTCATCAATAACAGTATCAAAGAAGCTCAGAGCTACGACCTTTTCCTCGAATGGAAGCCGAATAGAAAGGGTATCTCCATCTTTCTTATAACTTCCCGGCTTTGAGAGAAATGCCGAATGAACATACCCAGAATCAATAAGCGCCGTAATACACTTTTCTGGTGATACTTCGCCATTTCTTTCGAAAATGAGCGTATTTTTTTCCGTATGGTATTTCCAATTAATCGATGCTTCAAAAAGTTCTTTCGTCGTTACGAACCATCCCGTCTCCCGACCAAAAAAATCGATAACGTGTGATAGTTCGAAAAGAGGAGAAATATTCTCTTTTGTCGTAAACGAAAGGATTTTCGAAAAAGTCTCCGCTTCCTTTCTGTTATCGAAAACGAGAAGGTTTTTTCCATTATTGAAATTCTCTTCAAGCAAAAAAGCTCGGGAAAAAGAATTTCCCGAGTTGGTGTATGTGGTGTGTGATGTAAGAGGAAAGAGCATTATAAATGAAACGAGATACGAAGTTTTAAATACCGTTTGTTTATCTCATCCCCACCGCCTGTCGCATACGATCCGCCCAGTGTGTTCGTGGAAGTGGAAGTGCATAACGAGTGAGAAAATCCAGTTCTATCTGAGTAATACGATAGAAGTTTCCTGCATCATCTCGGATAATTTTTGGGAGAATGGCGGAATCTATCTTCCAGTCACCTTCCGTGGATTCAAACTGATCAAGTTCGTGCGTTGTGACAATCTCGGCACCAGCCGGGATATCCGCTCGGATTGCTGCATCTCGCCAGAGAAATCCCCTATTCACGACCTCTTCGCGAGAGAAAGAATCATCGATGAAGTGTGCCAATGTATCATTAAAATAGAATGGATTGATACTTGCCGGGAAGAATTTCCCAAATGTTCCATCCCGCTCCATCTGCGAGAAAATTTTATCTGCAAGAACTTCCCACTCTTCTTTGGTGTATTGCTCGTTGAAAATACAGTAAGATTTGTTCTTGAGACCAATACATCCGATACAATACGTACACTGTGTAAGATAATACGAGAAAAATTTCCCATTAAGCGTCGCATACATATGCCCGGTCGCTCCGCACGTTACAGTGTCATAGAGATCGGTTTTTTCACTTCCCCCTCCGGTAAATGTGGCATTTCTTGCATCCTTTACGTGGTATATCCAGTGCCCATTTTCTACATTTTCACTCATGGAGACAAATGTCCCAGTTGAGTTTACGGAGGAGAGATTTTTGGAATCTTTTGGCATCGCAGCGTACCATCTCTCAAATTCTCACTTTTGACTCAAAATCTGTGCTTTCTTGGCGAGGTATTCTTCTTTCTCGAGAACTTTATTATTGATGCAATAACTCTGATTCTGGAGTCCCTCGCAGAATATACACTCCGCACATCCGATCATATTGCGGGAAAACCAGATATCGTGGCAATTATCGAGATATCGGGAATAGAAAATATTGGAGCTTCCGGTCACGCCACTCGAGCAGTAGATATTCTCACAATGATCCCATACTCCGGCACTATTATATACATTGTCCGCGGACTTTATAGAGAAACTATAGAGCATATTCTCCCCATGATTCGCAATAATACTCAGGTAGGCATTTTTTGTCGATCCTGCACAATCAGCATATTCTGAGTTATCATCATTCTTAGCGGAAAAGAGTGCTGGAATAGGAGTAGTTAGAAATAATTCGCTCATAATATCGAAGAGTGAACGGGATGTGCGAGCCAATTCTGAAGAGCGAGCAAGTCCGTCCTGTAATTCTGGATATTTATCAGATTTGACGATATTTCCAAAACGTGGAACTTTTATTTCTGGATACCGCGAAACTCCGACAGAACGCCTGTAGAGGGTAATCGGTTGCCAACTGGCAATCTCCAGAAGAAAGTCCCGGAAACTGGTTGTTTTACGGAATTCTGCGAAAGCTTCTTCGTAGTGGGCGAGGGATTTCATAAAAATTAGAAAAGGTAAAAATGTATTTTGAGATTTTTTCTTTTATAATATCGGTTCCAAAGTTCGCCTCGATGGCTTTGACAACATCTTTTTGTTCTTCTTTTACTACTTTTTTCGCTTCAGCAAGCGAGCGTGAATACTTAGCTCGGGAAAGTTCGTAAAACCCTTTAACGATGCTCGGATTAATGGAAACATCCTTGATGTAGAGTGTTCGAAGGGAAAATGGCGGTTTAATCTGCCCCTTTATAAGCATACGGCAGTAAAACTCCTGAGCGTTCAGATTTGCAAGATCATAGGCACCGACATAGGGTGCGAAGTGCTGTTCGAGGATTCAGGCATCATCGGTCGCAACTCGAAAAGCGGCGAGTGTCCCGACATTTCCAAAGAGCGCATTGGAGAGATAATCCGGAATCTGGCGGAGATACTGGTGGGCGACAGTAAGTCCGAGCCCGTACTTGCGGGCCTCAGATAAGATCTCACCGAAGGTCTCGGTCGCGAAGTTCTGGAACTCGTCGACATAGAGAAAAAACGGTCGACGTGCCTCCTTTGCCACCGACTGTCGTCCCATGGCAGCCTGAAATATCTTCGTGATGAACATCGCTCCGAGAAATCCCATAATCTCCTCTTGGAGTTGTCCTTTTGGAAGCTTCACCAGGAGTATCTTCCCTGAGTCCATGACTTCGCGAAAATCAAGCTTGTTCTCGGTAGAAGCAAAAATATTGCGAAGCATATCGACCGAAAGAAGTTGTCCAACTTTATTGAGTATAGGCATAATCGCCTCACTATTGAACTGCTGCGACCATCCAGCAAACTCATTGGTCCAGAAATTTCGCACGACATCGTCCTCGATCACTTCTATCATCGTGTAGCGGAAATCCTTATCCGTGAGAGCTCGGATAATATCGAAGAGAGTTGAGCCTTTTTTGTCGAGGAGCGCGAGGAAAATCATTCGAAGAACATGTTCCAATTTCGGATTCCAATTTGCTCCAAAAAATTTCTTGAAAATATCGATGAATCCTTTTGCGAGAATCTGTTTCGACTCTGTTGAACGGATATCAAGCGGATTGAAACAAAATGGGAATTTCTCATCAGTCGGATCAAAGATAATAACATCGTTTTTGCGTGATGACGGTATGTGCATGATAACTTTCTCAAAAGTGTCTCCGTGTGGATCAATCATACAGACTCCTTTCCCTTTTTGGATATCTTCAATCATCATATTGATGAGAAATTTCGATTTTCCCACTCCTGTTTGTCCGATTACATACAAATGACGAAGACGATCCTCATCATAAGCGCCGATGGGCACATTTATAGATCTATAATCCGAACTTCCAATAGGTGTAAGATTTTCATCAATGGATTTCTTTGCAATTATATGTCCTTCCGAATCATGTGAATATTCCATAATTGGTGCACCAATCGGAGGTGCAAGTCTACGACCAGATACCTTCAAGAGACTCGTTTCCAATTTCGGATTCTTTGGGAATTGGAACAGAAGAGCCACTTCATTCGGAGAGAGAAATAACGGACATCCTCCCTGATCTGGAAGATATCCAGCGAATCTATATGACTCGATTTTGAGCGTGAACGCATTAAGCGGAAAGCGCTTGAATACCGAGAAATTATGAAATACCGCTTCTATACAAGTACGAGCCGACTGTACCGATCGAGACTCGGCAACGAGAAAGAGCTCAACTCGAAAAAGGTCGTGTTTGATTTTTTCCTCGAAAAATTTCCGCCCCTCTGCTTTCCAATCCGATTGCGTCTTGAAACTGAACATGTACCGAAAAAACGAGAATGCTAATCGAAGACGCAAGAGCCAAAAATCCCATTTCGCCCGGAAATAGAATCCCATATCCCCAGAGTGAATGGGACGGACTTTTAAGTAATAGGAGAAACGATCCGTCGTCGGATCAAATCCGTCGAATGCTCGGAAGACATTCGAGATAAACCCGTCCATATCTTCCTTGAATGGAAAAAACCACCCATTCTCGAGCCCGATAACTCCAACCGCACTCCGGGTAGGGTCATATGCTGTGAGACGTCCCGTATCCGCGACAATCTGAAAATCCGGGAAATCCGTATAAAACGTCCCCTCAAACGATTTCTGCGAAACCTCCTCCGCATGGAGCGAATAAAATGTCTCTCATCTGGCATAGTGAAGTCCGAAGAACACATCCTTCTCGAGGACTTTCTCGAGATTCTCGAGGAAGTTATGAAAGATGCTCGACTCTCCCGAGAAGCTATGGTAAATTTTAATGAGGTAGGATTTCATAGGTGTACGGTTTCCTGAAGTAAAAATTACAATATTTCTCGATTATAACACTCCTCACAATAGACTTTTTCAGGACGATCAGGAGCATATGTCGTAATCATATCCTTCCCACATTTATCACACTTTCTTTCGAAGAGTTTCCGTGGGTTTCTGAGAGCCATACGATCCAAGTGTCGCTGATCGGGGTGGCGTCTCGGGATTGAGAGATTGTGCTTTCTATAGAATTCCAATTCTTGTTTGATGATGCGGAACGGTCGCTTCGTGACCTCGCACTCGATTGCCCAATTGAGGATATCATCGGGAATCTTCGTGATATCATCCGGAAGTTTAGATGCAGGGATAATCTTCTCGACTTTTGGGAATGGGGCTTCGTAATCGGACCAATTGTAGAGATGTTGCAATGCAACATCTCTACTGAATGGATAGTATTCCTGCGCTACCGTCTCGTTATATCCGAACGGACTCAAGCTACTCGGGAAGAATTCTCCCCATTCTCCTGTTTTCTGCATGTGTTCTATGATCTTTGGAACAAGTTCTTCGTACTCGTCTTTGGCATATTGTTTGTTGAGGATACAGTAGGATTTGTTGCGGAGACCGATGCATCAAAAACAGTTTTTCGTTCCATTTACACAATTAAAACAATACAGTAAATTATTAACATCAGACCAACAATCACAACTAAATCCAATATTGGAGGCATTAATTCAAATAATAGCAGAATCTAAAGCATTATTTAAATGTATGCCAAAAAAACTTATATCCATTACATCCTGTGTATATGTCAGATCAGAACTATATTTGACTTCCTCACTATTAAATATATCAAATGAAAATAGACAATTCTTGCTATCGTAAAGATAATTTCCTATTGAATTTTCAACATTAACCTGGTTAATATTCTTTCTAATTCTTGCATGTCAATTTCTTTTACTATCCGATTTTTTTTGTTTTATTTCTTCTATTTTTTCAAAATAAGCCTTTGTATCATACGGTTTATTAAATATCCAATATTGCTTTCCGTTAATTTTTTCACATCCGAAGCAATGCGAACAATTAATACAATCCTCAAGATATTCACTATCCCGACAATCTAAACAATTTTGTGAATAAGAAAGATTATAGCAATTCTTACAATCGATACATTGATAGCAATTTTCAGATTGCCAAATTTTTAAAGAATCAACACTCTCAGCAGAGTGGTATAATCAGGCTCAATAATAACAATTATTTGAATCTGCTGAGTTGGTCAGTAGATAACAATTTTTTAAACTACTTGATTGGTTGGTATAATCACTATTTTTCATATCAAAAACACTCAAATGTATTTTTGGCACCTCTCCTATCAACTCTCCAAACTGCTCGAAAAACCCTCTCTCAAAATCGAAGTCCTGACCATAATCCATCGGATCCCAAGCATCGCTCCACCAGTAATCCTGATGATAGACCTTGAAGGGTTTATCAGGAGAATACATCGAAATAATATCTCTTCCGGTTGCATCACACTTGCGCTTGTAGAGTTTGCGTTCATTACGGAATGAGAGACGGCGTTGCTGGCGACAGTCGGGACAGAGAGTCGGGGTTGGGATGATATATTTCTTGCCATTGAAAGTCGGAGAAATCTTTTCGTAGAACTCTAAGTCTTTATCGGTGATTGGGAAAGAAGTCGAGCAATGACGACAAATTTTGGTTTCGGTGAGTTTTTCTGTTGATGGGATTGGATACATAATGTGGAAATGAAGAATCTCATACTAAAAACTTCCGCTAAGTATACGGAAGTTTATAAAAATGCAAGTTCTTGCGGAATCCTCGACAGAACGTCATTACAGATACTTTTTAAGTGTCGTTTGTAGATCTTCTACACTCTTTACTCCAACGAGCTGTTCTACTGGTTTTCCATCCTTGAAAACAATCATAGTAGGAATACTCATAATACGGAATTTCTGGGGAGTCTGTGGATTTTCGTCCACGTTCATTTTCATGATTTTTGCTGTTTCACCCATTGCGGTTGCGAGTTCTCCGAGACGTGGAATCATAACCTGACAAGGTCCGCACCATTCTGCCCAGAAATCTACGAGAACCACTCCAGCAGAGATATCTCGTTCAAAATTTGCATCACTGGTGATAAAAACGTTAGCTGCCATAATCGATAAATTTTAAGAAATAAGAGAGACCTCTGCAAACTACGAACTTCGTGTTCAAACCTTGCGTTTCCTTACTCTCCGTACAGTCGTACGGTTCGTTCCGGTACGCGGTTTTCGCACGAATTTCATTATTTCACAGAGGTCTCAGAAAATCTAATGATTTTCTAATATTGCAGAAATTTCATTGAATATGATTGTACGGAAAATCGAAAAAAATCAACAACAAAACTTGGTATTTGCAAAAAAATCTATACTATACGGGCGTTTTATTCGATTAAAAAAGAATCAATGATTATTGATGGTCGCACCATAGCAAATGATATACTCTCGGATCTCCGTGAAAAAATAAAAAAACTTTCGGTAAAACCGAAACTTTCGGTGATTCTCGTCGGAGATAATCCCGCAAGCCTCTCCTATATCAGACAGAAAGAACGTTTTGCACTCATTGCTGGAATCGATTTCGAACTTCGTCATTTGAGTGTCGATATTACCGAAGACAAACTTATCGACGTGATACAGGAAATGAATCTCAATCCCGGGGTTAATGGGATGATAGTCCAACTTCCGCTTCCTCGTCATATCGACGTAAACCATATTATTGAGACGATTGACCCGCGAAAAGATGTCGATGGTTTCACGAGTCAAAATATCGGAAAACTCTTTCTCGGAACCGCCGAGCTTATTTCCTGTACTCCCAAAGGAGTTATGCGACTTTTGAAGGAAGCAAATGTGAAAATACAAGGGGAAAATATCGTCATGATTGGGAAAAGCAATATCGTCGGAAAACCACTGTCACTTCTCCTCATGAATGCTGGAGGAACGGTGACAGTGTGTAATAAAGAAACAAAAAATGTCGCGGAATTCACTAAAAATGCCGATATCGTCATCGTCGCTGCGGGAAATCCCGGACTAGTGAGAAAAGATATGGTTCGCCCATGAGCGACCATTATCGATGTGGGATTCACTCTCGTGGATGGAAAAATCCGCGGTGATGCTGATTTCGAGGCACTCGAACCCACTTGTCTCATAACTCCAGTTCCGGGCGGGGTTGGACCCATGACAGTCGCGATGCTCATGGAGAATACGTATATTGCCACAAAGGGTCAGATGTAAAAAGTATTCCTAAATATGCTTTATGAGTAATATCGTCTATATTATTCCAGGTTTTTGAGAAAGTGTTAATCTTGAAGGCTATCAGCAAGCGCTAAAATTCTTCAAATCAAGAAATTTTAAAGTTGTTCCAATAGAAATTTCTTGGAAATACAAAGTAATGAGCAATTATGTTGATGAATTTCTTGCTCAACTAGCGCACAAAGAAAGTGATGATGTATATATTTTTGGGTTTTCATTTGGTGCTATGATTGCATGTATCTCTGCAATTAAAATCAAACCTAAAATGCTTTTTCTATGTTCATTGTCTCCTTATTTTAAAGAAGATCTGAAACTCCTAAAAACATCTTGGAAAAATGGAATTGGTAGGAAAAGAATGGAGGACTTGAAAAACTTTTCCTTTCAGGAACTATCTAAAAATATTAACTCCAAAACTTTATTGATTATCGGAGAAAAAGAACCGAGTGAAATATCCAAAAGAACAAATAGTGCTCATAAAAGAGTTAAAAATTCCGAATTATTTATAGTAAAAAATGCCAAACATAATATTTCCCAAAAAGAATATATAAATAAACTACAAGAGATTATTTCTAAACTCTAATCCATGAATAAATTCACTCTTCTTCTCCTCACTCTTTTCTGTATCAGTTCCAGCTTCTTTATCGGGTACTATTTTGGAAGAAGTCTTTCTTCTCAGGAAATCGAGAATTTCAAGAATTCACTCCAGATTTCGCTCCGACTGCACGGAAACACCCTCGATGTCGAAAAATCCCATTCAAATATTCGCGTGATTATCGACGGAAAAGTGCTTTCTGGAACGGGAAGTATCGAACTCAAAAAATAACGAAGAGACCTCTGAAAAACTCGTCCTTCGAGTTTAAATCTCCGCTTCCTCGCTCTTCGTACAATCTCGTACGATTCGCTCCGGTGCTGGATTTACACTCGAATTACTTCGTTTTTGAGAAGTCTCTATATTTTTATTTGTAAAAATACCGACTTTTCCTATACTTTCAGGCGTATCATTAACCATTTCTTTTTTATGTCCTCCATACTCGCAGAGCAAGATCCAGAAATATTCGCATCCATAGAAGCAGAGACAACTCGCCAAGAGTATGAACTCGAGCTCATCGCTTCAGAAAATTACGCATCAAAAGCGGTTATGGAAGCTGCCGGAAGTGTCCTCATGAACAAGTACTCCGAAGGATACCCAGGAAAGCGTTACTACGCTGGACAGACCAATATCGACGTCGTGGAAAATCTCGCCATCGCTCGGGCTCGGGAAATATTTGGTGCTGAATACGTGAATGTTCAACCGCTTTCTGGTTCTCCTGCCAATCTTGCTGTATATCTTGGACTCCTCCAACCAGGCGATACCGTTCTCGGAATGAGTCTCGATCAAGGTGGACACTTGTCTCACGGACATCCACTCAATTTCTCTGGCTTGCTCTACAAGATCGTCTCTTACGGAGTAGACAAAACGACTGAAACTATCGACATGGACGAAGTCGAAAGAATCGCCATAGAGTCGAAGCCACGAATGATTATTGCCGGATTTTCCGCATACTCAAGGGATCTTGACTGGAAACGATTTCGAGACATTGCTGACAAAGTTGGTGCCTACCTTATGGCGGACATCTCCCATATTGCGGGGCTCGTTGCAGGAAAAGTTCTTACCAATCCAGTTCCCTACTGCGATGTTGTAACTACTACGACACATAAGACACTTCGTTGACCACGAGGGGCGATCATTATGTCGAAAGAGAATCTCGGTCCAGCTCTTGCTCGTGCGGTATTCCCAGGAATTCAATGAGGTCCTCATGAAAACCTTGTCGCTGCAAAAGCCGTGGCTTTCAGAGAAGCACTTCTTCCATCTTTCGAAGTATATGCAAAACAGGTAGTGAAAAATGCTCAAACTCTTGCAAAAAATCTCTCATCTCAGGGACTTCGAGTTGTTTCTGGTGGAACCGATAATCACCTTATGCTTCTCGATGTTTTCGGAAGCTTCGGAATCACGGGAAAAGAAGCAGAAAAAGCACTCGAAACGGTCGGAATTAGTACGAATAAAAATATGATTCCATTTGACCCACGTAAACCACTCGATCCGTCAGGAATTCGTATTGGAACACCTGCCATCACCACTCGTGGAATGGGAGCTGCCGAAATGGAAATCCTCGGAAACATCATTATCCGAACACTCAACGCTCGAGAAGATGCGAATGAACTCGAGAAGATAAAACAGGAAGTAAAAAATCTTTGCGTGAAGTTTCCACTGTATTCTAAAAACTAAAACCATGGGCATCCAAGTTGAATTCAATCCTGATCTCGCACTCAGAAATATTTCTGAATTCAGAAACGGAAATCGAAGAAATGAGGAATGTATTCCTGAAATTCTTGAGGTGGGAAAGGTGTATCCTTTTTTAAAAAATGGACAGCGTAATTATTGGCTCTATGGTCAAATACCACTCATTGAAACTCGGGGAAACGGCGATTTATCCCGTCCGAAAGCAAGCATTACTCTACTGGAAATAACGCATTTTATCGAAAATAATACAATTTGCACGAAAGGTTTCTACAGAGTTGATGAGATTTTCAAAGATAATGAAATTCACTTTGAATACTTCGATCGTGTTGGAACGAGAAAATAATAACTATTCATTAATAAATACTCTATGTGACTCGATGGTCTCGATAATCTCGATGGTGATGAAGGCGGAGCGGAGGGTGGTTCGGAGCAACAATCCGAAGCCTCCAAAGCCAAAGCCGCAAAATCTCTTGCGGGGATTAAGCGAATACAAAAAGATGAAGGAAAGGCGAAACGCGACAACGACCACCTCCATGAGTGTCTCCGCGAGATTATCGTATCGGAAAAGTACGATGTCCTCATCCCCTATATTTTCCCACTTTTTGAGACGGGAATCCCTTCCCACATCATCATCGGAGCTTTTTCCCTTGTGCATCAACACGCCTCGGACATTATCCGAGATCACTATATCTCAGATACCAACAGTCTCTCTCTCACGAATCCTTCATCTGCGGATAAAAAGTACCCGCACAGAACTTTCACTCTCACGCCATTTGCGAGTCCGGTGGAGTTCGATGATCAGACTATCGACCCCACTATCCGAATGCGTATCAACGAATGGGTAGAGGATATATTCACAGTCGTAAGTCATGATCCTTCCGTAGTTATGACCGAGCGTTTTCTCCATATCCTCAGTTCCAAAGAGAAACATGATGTCATCAAACTCCTTGGAGGTGTTCTCATATTCTTCCTTCTTCGGGTCAATGTCCATATTTCTGGAGATAAAGCCTCGCTCTATACCGAGTTTATCTTGAAGGAGGTGGAAAAGAAGTTGAAAGAGTTGAAGTTGGAAAACATTTAAAATATCCCGCAAATTGCGGGATATTTTTTATTCATTTTCTTTTCTGAAATACAACACTAGGAAAGTCATCACCAGAAAATATCCTATTTCGAAAGTGGGGGCATATTCGCCAAGTTGGACAGGAATGGTGGCGAATGGAAGTTCTCCGAACCATTCAACCGTATGGAGAATATACGAAAGACCCATCCAGGTCGGGAATCCGAGCCATATTCCGAGTATCGAAGAAAAGAATGTTCCTATCACACTCACGAATCCAAAAAGCATAATGAGTGGGATAAGCGGAACGACAACAATATTGGCAATTGGCGAGATAATGGAAATCTGTCCGAAGTTCACCATAAGGATTGGAAGGGTGAACACCATCGCAGCAAGGCACATCGCGAGCGATTCCCTGAGTCCAAACCACTTCGGAAGGAACGAGAAGAATCGTGTAAAAAAATCACCGAAAAAGAGGAGTCCGAATACGGCGAGAAACGAGAGATGAAAACTCACGTCGTAGTTCAGGATAAGCGGATCAAGTACCGCGAACCCAACCGCCACCGCAAGAAGCAAGGAAAAAGACCGCATTTTTTTTCCAGAAAGGAGGATAGTATACGCAATGAGTCCGAATACACTCGCCCGAAGAACCGACACCTGTGGACCGACGAGGAGTGTGAAAAATCCGACGCAGACGAGCGCTAGAAGTAATCGAATCCAGATGGGGAACGAACGGAAAAGGAAGGAAAGGAATATGAGAATAATCGTAATATTGAAACCGCTCACTGCGATAATATGAGTAAGTCCCGAGGCGTTAAAATTCGCTTTTGTTTCCGCAGAAAGGTTCGCTCGCTCGCCGATAAGTATCCCTTCTAGGAGTTTCGCGCTTTCTCACGGATATGTATTTTCTATAATGGACAAGAGTTTTTCTCGAATATTTCGAATGAAAATACCGAGAGGGTTGGATGGGTTTTTTCCGATCATATCAGGAAAAGAAACCGAGGTCGTCGCGTAGATATTATCCAAGAGCAAGTAGGTCTGATAATCAAAAACATTATTAACCTGTGGAAGTTGAAGAGCACCGGTAAAAGAAATAACGTCATCGATATTTTTCCTGCGACTATCAGGAAATATGAGAAGAATTCCTATTTTTTGAGGAAATTTCTGTGTCCCAATAGTAATATCCCGGAGAATATATCGAGCGCTTTTGTCATTTTCGGAAATCTTTTCCGCGAGAGTTCCGCTTATAACAGTTTCCTTTGTGAAAAACATTGTTTCCTGTTCGAAAAGTTTTGTCACAGTATCGATTTCATGGAGTCTTTCCAGACTCAGATATCCGCCGAAACAAAAGAGTATGATGTATACTACAATAGGAAGAAAGAACGAACGAAAAAAGAAAAGAATCTGAATAGATACGATACAGACAAACAATAGAAGAAAAATGGTATTTTCCCAGAAAATATTGGTCAAAAAAATCCCCGATACAACACCAGTCGAACCGAGGAAAAAGAGAGATTGATCGTGAAGGCGGAGATTTTTTACCATTATGCCTAAAAATTAGACTTCTTTGTAGATTTTGTAGAGTCCTCGCGCTCCGATTGCAAAAAGAACAGCGGAACCTATCTGATTAAGATTGAAAAAAACATATGCTCGGAAAATATCGGTTCCTCCGCTGTAGAACTCCGCACTAAAGAGAACAATAGAGAAAAGAAGGATTCCTATATATCCGACCAGTCCTTCTATTTTCGTAAATTTACGAACGAGATAAAGACAGAAAAAGAGGGAAAATGAAACAAAGGAATAGAAGAGAGCAAGAGGAAACATTGGGGATGTATACGGAGTATTACTCATATCATTCGTTGCCGCGATTCCCATAAAGGAATCAGTTGGACGACCATAAATCTGTCCACCGAAGAATGCTCCGATAAACCCGATAATGGAAGCGAAGAAAAAAGCGAGAACGATTGCATCTATGTATTTTCGAGTAGAAATCTTAAACCGTTTTAGTTGAAGTACCAGCACGACTGCAAACCCCAATACTCCTCCCATGAGAGAAAAATTATAATCGGACATGAAAAGAAATTTGAGTATCCCTTGACTCCAGAGAAATTGGAAATCGCGCCATTCCGCGATAATATAGAAAAATCTCGAAAAGAAAAACATGGAAAGGAAAAACCAGAAAATATTTCCAAGAAAAAAATTCGCATTGATTCCGAATTTCTCAGAAAGCTTATACAGCATGAAGAAAAAGAGAATAAATGAAATGGAAAGCGCGAGCCCGAAGGTATAGATTGTTATTCCGAGTATTTCTATTTGGGGATACATATGTCTCTATTATAGATATAAAACTTACGGGAGATTTTTTTATCTCGCATATTCTATCACTCGTTTTTCTCGAATGAGATTCACTTTCACTTCTCCTGGATAGGAAAGATTCGCTTCGATGGATCCGGCTATCTGTTGAGCAAGTTGTTCTGCTTCATAATCAGAAACGGTTGCAGCATCGACAAACACCCGAACCTCCCGTCCGGCAGAAAGCGCATAAGCTTTGGAAACCCCAGAGAAACTCATAGCAACATTTTCCATTTCCTGGATACGTTTGATATATTCTTCTGCGTTCATTCGGCGAGCTCCTGGACGCACGGCACTGATGGCGTCGGCAATTTGTATGATTTTTGTCTCGATACAAATCTGTGGAACCGCATCATGATGCCCCTCAATAATATTGATGAGATTTTCAGAAAGTCCATATTTTCGGGCGATTTTCCCTCCGATTTCTGGGTGCGTTCCCTCGATATCGTGATCAAGCGCTTTTCCGATATCATGGAGAAGTCCTCATTTCAAAGCCAATTGAGAATCAGCTCCAATTTGTTTGGCAATCGCCTCGGCGATATACGCAACTTCTTTGGAATGGATAAGGATATTTTGTCCGTAACTCGTTCGGAATCGGAGTTTTCCGATAAGCGGAATAATCTCGTCCGGAATCCCGGTGATACCCATTTCGTTCAATGCTTTTTCTCCGAGATCGTAGATAACTTTATCAGCATCCTGTTGATTCTGTTCCACAATTTCCTCGATACGGGCTGGCTGAATACGCTTGTCTTCAATAAGTTGTTCAAGGGATTTCTTGGCGATATAACGTCGAAACAAGTCGAAACTGGAGATAAACACAGTATCCGGACTGTCATCGATAATAAGGGAAACTCCGGTTGCACGCTCAAATGCGATGATATTCCGTCCTTCTTTTCCGATAAGTTTTCCTTTGATATCGTCGTTTTCGAGATGAATAAGTGTCTGAGTCATCTCGGCCGTTACGTCTCCGGAATACTGTTGGATGGATTTAATAAGGATTTCACGGGAAAGTTCTTTTTCTCTCACACGAAGTTCTATTTTTTTCTTCTCGATAACCGCAAGGATATCTTTTTCATATATCTCTTCGGTTCTTTTGAGAAGCATTTCTTTTGCTTCTTCTACACTCAATTGAGCGATTTCTGATAATTTTCACTGAAGTTCTTTTTTAGTTTCTTCCATACTTGAACGGGTTTTTTCAAGTTCATCTTCTTTTTCTCTGAGGGAAGTCTGTTTTTTATCGATTTCTTCGAGTTTCTGTTCGATTCTTTCTTCTTTTTGAACGATTTTTGCCTCGATTTCTTCCGCTTTTCTTGTTTTTTCACGAATTTCCGTTTTCTCTTCTTCGATACGTTTCCGTTCTTCTGCTGCTTGAGCTTTCGCTTCTGATATGAGAGTTCTTACTTCTTCTTGTCCAGATTGAAGGAGTTTATTGAGATTTTCTTGATCCTGTCATTCTTGTTTTTTTGTAAAAAAAACAAGGAGAAAATATACAATAACACCAGAAACAATAGCACCAGAAAAGATGCCCATTAAAAGGGTTTGCATAAAGATTTGTTGATTTGAAAGATAAAATAGAACATTGCATAAAACAAGTTTTTCCCTATACTGTTTGGGATAGAGATATTATCTTGTGAAAGGAATGTTAGAAACATTTTGATCGGATTTTGAAAGGAAAATAATTTTTTTCCTTATAGAGTACTATAAGAAAAAATAGAAAAAGTCAATTTTCATACCGAATAGCATCTTTATATTTACTCAATTTTATGCAAAAATTCACTTGTACCGGTTGTTCTTACGTTTATAATCCTTTCATTTGAGAAGAAAATATCGCTCCGGGAACCGCCTTTGAAGATATCGATGAATCCTGGATTTGTCCTCATTGCGGGGAAGAGAAAGAAGGTTTTATAGAAACGCCTGCAAATATCCAAGAATTATCTTCTCTCAAGGGAATCACCGAACAGGAAGCGAGTCATATAGCATTCTATAAAGAACAATGAGACACTATTATTGTCCAAATTGGAACTACAGACAATCCGCATGAAATAGAGGAAAATCACTTTATCGAATATGTCGGGCTTTTCGAAACGGATGGCGAAATTATCGAACTTCGACTCCAACCAGAGGAAGATGTTATTATTTTTGAAAATCCCGGATTGGATGAATATGAAGTTCGGCTCAGTTGCAATATCCACGGCGTTTGGCGAGGAATGAAAATATAATTTATCATTTATTTAACACTCTTATGACAATAGATATTTCCGAAGTAACTCCGATTTTCCAAGATATGAAATCTTCTCCAAAACAACAAAACCTCTCTACTGCAAAGATTTCCGCGAAAGTTTGTACCGGGAAAACATGCGCGGGAAGATTCTCTCCCTATATACTCAAACGATTGCTTGCAGAAAAAGCGAAATACGATACGAGAAACCGAAGTATTGTAGAAGAATGCGGTTGTCAGGGAAATTGTAAAACCGGTCCGGTTATCGTTATAAACGGTGCGCTTTCCGATAGAATGGATCCCATCAAAGCAAGTAATCTCTATCTTGAAGCACTGAAGAAAAAATAATCCGCCACAGCGGATTATTTTTTGGTTTCTTAAAGGATTTTTTACTTTTTTAGTATACCTGTAGTAGTAGTTTGTGCCGATTTATCTGAAACAGCCGTTTCTTTATCTTTCAGATAAAGATCTATCGCTTTTTGCTTGTCTCATGTTTTGATAAAATCGAAAAGTGCTTTTTTTGCTTCTTCGAGTTGTCGATCATACTTATTTTCATAGTCCTCTTTTTCGAATTTTACCTCGATATCTGGTTTGATTCCTACTTTATCGATTCCGTAATCTTTCGGAGTATACCATTTTGCTACCGTTATTTTAATTTCGCTTCCATCGCTCAGATTAAATGGTTGTTGTACGGAACCTTTTCCGTAACTCTTCTGTCCCACTAAAATAGCGAGATTATAATCTTTGAGTGCTCCAGCGGTAATCTCTGAAGCAGATGCAGAATTTTCATTTATAAGAACAATGATTGGAAGAGGTTTTCTCATATTTCCATAAGAAAAATACGATTTATTAAGAAATGGATTTTTCTCCTTGGTAGTCACCAAAACTCGATCTTTTTCTATAAAATTCGAAAGGATGGAAACAGCTGTTTCCAAATATCCGCCACCATTATCACGAAGATCGATGATAAGTCCTGTCGCTTTTTTATTTTCCAAATCCGTAAGTGCTTTGTCGAAATCACTTGCTGTTTTCTCTCCGAAAATAGAAAGAGCGATATATCCGATATTCGTTCCTTCTATCATTTTTCCATCCGTGGATGGAATATCTATCTTTCTTCTCGTAACAACTTTCGTTATGATTTCTTTTTCTCCAGTCCGAAGAATTTCAAGAGTAACGGTGGTATTGGCAGCTCCGCGAATTTTGGAAACAGCATCGGTAAGATTCATATCTTTCAATTCTTGATTATTCACTTTGGCGATTATATCACCTGCGAGAAGTCCAGCTTCTTTCGCTGGAGATCCGGCGATAATCCGATCAATAATAACACCGAAATCGTTTTTCTCCACTACGGCTCCGATTCATTCAAAATCACCGGAGAGTACTTCATTGAATTTTTTCGTTTCATCGATATTGAAATATTCGCTGTGTTTATCACCGAAAGATTCGATGAAGCCTTTTATTATACCGGAAACGAGCTCTTTTTCTGAAAGGGTATCAAATCCATAATAATTTTCGGAAACCTGTTTATAAACTTCATTAAAGAGATCGAGATTTATAGGGGATTTTTCTTTTGAAAATAAATTTTTCTGAAAAGATCCACTAGAAATATCCGTTCAGATTTTTGAACCAATTAAAGATTGTATTCTTTCTTCAAAGGTTCGAAGCGGTATGATATTATTTATGACAACTCCGAGTAAGAAAGAAAGAAAACAAAGAAGGAATATAAAAATATTCTTATGGGAAATTGACATATTTTTTGAACGAATGATTAAAATAGACCGGGTGATTCTTTACATATTTCATAGTACGAATTTCTATAAAAACACAAGTCAAATGATTTATTTCTTTTTTATAAGAAAAATTCTCTTAAAGAAGAGAATACATAGATATTTATCTATTAAAATGTTAAAAACTTTCCTGTAAATTTTGCTTTATAAAGAAGAATTCTTTTTCATAATATTTCATATTATATATTACTATCTATTAAATATTAAATCAATAATATAATAAAATAATGATAAATAAAATATTTTGTTATTTTTTGTAAAAGTGATATACTAAAACTGTGAAAATTTATTTGAATGTAAAATTACAAATGTTTCTCTGAAGTCTTTTAAAAAAATTCTCAAAAAACAACGAAAAACGTCAGATTATTCGTGAGGTTATTTTTCGTCTTTCTCTTGATAAAAAACAAGAACAACTCTATTTTGATTCACTTGATATTCTTGATAATGAATATCTCGATCTTTTTTATAAAAAACTCACAGCACTTATTGATATAATCGAGGAAAAAGATATTATTCAATGACAGGAACAAAATCTCGAAAAACTTCAGGAAATACGATCAAAAGAACAAAAAGAAAAAGAATATAATACCGATTTCAATATATTATTCGATAATATTTAAATATATGAGTAATGAAAATGCATCAGAACAAAAAAATAAAATAATATCTATTGAACAAGCATGACAAATGTTCGATGCGCTTTTTTTGGATCCTGCAAAAAAAGAAATAGTTGCACAACTTTTTGAAGGTTTTCCATGAATTATTCGAGAACAAAAAGTAAATAATGCTATTCAAACTGCAAAATGATGATTACAAAATCTTAAAAATACAATTATTTAATTAAATTATGCAAAGCTTTCAGGCTGTCTGTGCTAAAAATAATCAAAAAGTAGAGTTGGTTGTTAAAAATAATTCCTTGGAAGAAGCTCGTCAAGCTCTTCATAATCAGGGATATTCTATAATTACCATAAAAGAAGCGGATGAGACGGAAAATCGAGGAAAAGTATTCTATTTCGATATTATATTAGATGGACATAAAAAAAATGGACAGATTCAATCTACCGATATTTTTAAGGCATATATAAAGCTTGTTAATGATCTTCATTATCAGGTTATTTCTATTTATGAAGATATAAATGCGACAGAAGAAGAAAAAAGATTCACGACATCAAAAATTCATTCGGGATATCTTCTTTATCTGGAACAAAATACAAAAAAAGAAGTAAAAAAAGAAGAGAAAATTGAACAAACAACCCAAGTTCAAGCGACTTATACCGATATTTCAGATACTTTTGTCGGGAAAGAATTGCAAAAATATTATATTCTCATTGATAAAATTTTACAAAAAATAGAGAATATTCTCCAGATTTATGGACAAGATATTGAATCCGAAAGAAAAGAGAAACTTCAGGATTTTCTCATAACACTCAAGCAATTAAAAAACACTACCAATATAGACAAACTCCGTATTATAGCGGAAAGTGTCCTTATAAAAATCTGAGAATTAGAATTGGAACTTCTTCAAACGAATAAAATAAAAGAAAAACAAAATTTCCTCAGTGAAACTAATGAACTTCTGAAAAAATTTGGATCATGAGAAAGAATTACAAATCCGGAAACAGATATATATAAAAAAATCCAGACCATTATTACTGAAATTGGTAATAATTTTTTTGTAAAAAAAGAAATTATAAACGGAGAAAAAAAAATCGACACACAATCCTATATTTTTTATAAAAATCTCAGAGAACTCAATATTTATAAAGAAAAACTTCATACAACACAAAAGGATCTTTTTCTTGCAATTATCTTTTTTCAAAAGGAAAAAATCACCCGTCTTTCCATACGAAAAAAACTCATCGTTCAAAATATACAACTTATAGAAAAACGTATTAAAAACGTTAAATTTTCCTATACCAGTATAGTAAATTGATTCCAATATTATCTGGATGTCATAATTTTTTTATTGAAAACCATCGGAAATTATATGGTATATATAATATATGTATATTCTCTATTTTTTGTTTATTTTTCCCTTTGACAGTCGTTTTCTTTTAATTACTGAATTATTAAAATTATTGTTATTTTTTCATTTTTTTCATTTCTTACAAGATTTATAAAAAATAAATCCAGTCTTATTATATATACTGGTGTTTTTATTTTCTTTTATATATTTCTACAACTTAACTTTTAAGAGATGGTTTTCCTATTTTCTCTTATCAATGTAAGTTTTACATTATTTTTCTTCTTATTCTGACAATATATAGAAAGTGTTTTATTCTGAATAATATCGGTTATATATATTATTTATTTCAGTAAAATACTCTCTTTTTTCGTAAAAGAAGAAAATATCGAAGAACAATATTCCGACAAAAAAACAAAAAAATTCCCTATAAAAAGCATTATAGAATTTCTAAAAAAATGATCGTATTATACCTCATTTCTCTTTTTTTATGCTTCTCTTTACGGATTCGTATACAGTATAAATCTTATCTATAATTTTTCGAGTTTTTCCCAGATATTTCACTATATAACTCTTTTCATTTCTCTTATTATCACCAGTATTTTCTTCTTTTTCCTACAGAAAAAGAAAGAAGTGATTTTCCTTATTTTCCGTTCAAACTGCATAATATACAGTATCATATATAGTTTTTTTCTTCTTTTTTTCCTTTGGGAAAATACTTCCCCAAGCATATTTTTTATCATAAACAGTTTGTTTCCTATTATCACACTTTTGAGTGTTTTGATATTCGATCCCTTTTTCAAATATAAAATTTACACATACATATTATTTCTTTTTTATCTGTTCCTTATCGGATTTTATTATGCATCTGTTATTTTTTCTACCACAACACTCTGGCATATATTTTTGGGAATAATTTCTTTTCTTATAATCGTATATACTTTCGTATTTCCTTATAAATCATATTTCCGCTCATTCAAGCAAATATCTCAAACGATCGGTATATATGCCGGATATGCAACAGCCTTGTTTATCTCCATATCTGTTTTGTTTGAATCATTGTCACCGCTTCTTTTAACTCTTCTGAGTATCTCTCTTTTATTTCATTATTCGGTGCATAATCTTTTCAAGAATTATGTTTCATATGCTCTATTTCTCCTTCTTTTTGTTTTTCTGTACATAAAAGCGTTTATTCTTCTTTGAACTGGTTCGCTTGCCTCGGATATATTCTTTATTTTCCTACTTCCGTATACGTTTATAGGAACAAGTTATCTGATTCATACCAAATACCCGAAAGATCTCTATATCCTTCATTCCATAGCAATAAGTTTCAGTATCGTTGCTTCCGTTTATTGTTTTATCCAGATGGACTCTGTCGATATATTATGAATATCCACTCTTTTATTTTTTGAATCCATTCTCTTATTTATAAGTTATTTGCGATATAAATTATAAATGTTTTTATTTGTTTTCGGGCGAGAGTTTGTTCTTAAGCCTCTGTAAGTTAATAATTTTGGTTTCATTCCGTTCTCATTTCGCTGTTGGCGTTCTATACTGATATGTTTGTATGAGATTGTAACTAAATTCCATCCATTTCCTTTTCGGAGTTTTCATATGAGCGATGGTGTTGAGTTCTTTTCTCACGAGAAGGGTTTTGACAAAACAATCTTTTCGTCAAAGATTATCGAGATCAGCATCTTGAATGATTCCCTCAAGAAAATCATGTGCTTCAGAAAAAAGAACCGTTGCAAAAATCAGACGTTCTATTTTTTGTATTCGAGATTCTTCGTACTGGATCTTTTCAAGATATTTGCGCGCTATCTGCATACCAATTTGTTCATTGTTCGTATATTGGACAGTAAAACCGGTATCATGAAAAAGAGCTGCAATAAGCAAATCAGTCCTATCTTCCCCATGTATTCATTCTTTATCTGTTAGATATCCCACCCGAGTATATACATCGAGCGTATGATTAATATTATGATACGGATAATGATTGATAGGTTCCAAAAGATTGAGAATGTAACGAAGAACATTATTGATTATTTTTTGTTCATCCATTATTTGGAATGTAAAAAGATATATATGTTGTATTATAACATTTTTTTATAAACAAAGCAAAAAATAAACGTAAATTATACATTTTTTTGACATTTTCAAATAAAACATATAATACACGGGCTAAAAATATAAAGCGCTGTAGAAATTTACCAGGTTATTCCCTTTGGGACTCGAATACTCTGGGGATTCGCCAAGTGGTAAGGCAGCGGACTTTGACTCCGCCATTCGGGGGTTCGAATCCCTCATCCCCAACCATAAATGCATCTATAAATAGGTAAATAAAATTGATTTTTCTTGGAAATTCATATAGTTACACATATTAAAATAATTATTTTTTCATTTTTCATTTCATGTTTGCGATCGTAGAAATCGGTGGAAACCAATTTACTGTAAAAGTAGGAGATATTATCGAGGTAGATAACCAAAATACCGAAGTAGGATCCATAATGGAAGTACAACCACTTCTTGTTTCCAGTGAGGATGGTTCTACTGTAAAAGTAGGAACTCCTGTAGTTGAGGGTGCAAAAGTATCTCTTAAGGTTATTGAGGACTTCCGAGGAGAAAAAATCCGTGTTTTCAAAATGAAATCAAAGAAACGTTATGCACGAACTTTCGGTTTCCGACCAGAACAGACAAAACTTGAAGTTACAGCTATTGTATAAGGAGGATTTCTCCCTTTGTAAAAGATATTCATATCTTGATACAAAAGGAGAGTTTTTATTCCTAAAACACTTGAATGAAACTTAAAATCAATATTCAGGCCCGTCTCAAAAGACACGCTCGAAATAGCACGTCTTTCAATAAAAAACAGATTTTTTCCCTTTTTAAAAAATTTAAATTTTTTTCATTTTTTATTGTACTTATTCTCCCTGTATATCCTTCTTTCTGAGCTTTTGGGCTCAATGAAGAGATCGCGGTAGGTAATTACGATGAAACATCCATTATCTCCGCTTACGAAGGTGATAACGAGGATACTTCCATATTTTCAAAAGAATCAGGGTTTATAAAATCCAACAGTACATTAGACGATACTCGTGATGTAAGCGGAACAAGTAAACTTCTCTCTTATACGATTCAAGAAGGCGATTCTCTCGGAAGCATCGCTTCCAAATTCAACGTGAGCATAAATTCCGTTATTTGGGCAAATAATTTTAGTATGAATACCGTTCTTCATCCGAATGTTGTTATAAAAATCCCACCCGTAACAGGACTTGTCTATATTGTTGAAAAAGGAGATACTCTTGAGAGTCTTGCCAAAAAATATAAGATCGATACCGATAAAATCATCAGCCAAAATAAACTTGCATCGAAACAAGATCTCCTTATCGGACAAGAAATCCTCATCCCTGGAGCGATTAAGATCGCACCGCCAAAACCTGTTATTACTAAGAAGGCTGTTGTTCAAAAAACAACATCAAAAACAATGGAATATAAAACCTACGCGACCAATTATACAGGAAAAGGAAACAGATTTGCATGGGGAAATTGTACATATTTCGTAGCAAATCATAAAAATGTCACATGGCGTGGAAATGCCAATGCCTGGCTTCGAAATGCTGCCGCTGCAGGAGTTCCAACAGGAAGTAATCCAACACCGGGTGCTATAATAACATTTAAATGATCCGGGTATAATCCCTATTATGGACATGTAGGACTCGTAGTAGATGTAGATGGGGCCGATGTAGTGGTAAAAGACATGAACTATCGAAGACTGAATGAAATCACTATCCGAAGGGTATCGAAAAACGATCGCTCCATTCAAGGATATATCTATACCAATTAGTTTAAAAAACCGTTCAAATTTGAACGGTTTTTTTTAAATTGTCTTTTTACAAATTGCAATCTTCTCCGCTCCAAGATTCTACCATCGCTTCTTTTCCTCGCTCCAGTTTGGTATTTAAAAGCCCGGCATGCTCGCTCTGGATACATAAGAGCACATTGTCCACATCTTCCAGATTCTCGACGGATACGAGCGATTTTCTATATTCTTTGACTCCGGCAAATCCGTGAAGATACTGAACGAGATGTTTTCGACTCTCGAGAATTCCTTTCCGTCCCTTCGCTTCGACTAGGAGACGTCCATGTTCGTGCATAATAGTAAGGATTTCCGAAAGAGTGGGGATATAACTTCCTGGAAGGAAGGCCCAAGGGTTACCAAAGCTCGATCGTCATATCATAAATCCATCGAGATTTCCGAGTTTTTTCATTCCATCGTCATAGTCGAGTACATCCCCGTTCCCGATTACAGGAATAGAGAGGTTTTTTTTGAGCTCATAGATACCGGTCCAATCGGCTTTCCCATTGAATGCCTGTTGGTAGGTCCGACCATGAACACTGATGAGATTCGCTCCGGCATTTTGGAGGCCTTGGGCAAAAGGAATGAGATGTTCTTCCCAATTGTTCCATCCGAGACGCGTCTTGACGGAAATGGGTATTTTTACAGCTTTGCTCATTTCCTCGATGATACGAAAAGCCGTATCTGTATTGATCATAAGACTGGAACCATGTCCGCTTTTTACGACTTTTTTCGCAGGACATCCCATATTTACATCTACTCCAGCTGCACCCGCCTGTTCGATAAGAATCGCTGCCTTACGGAACATCTCGGGATCTTTTCCGAATATCTGAATAATAAGCGGTTTCTCGCTTGCATCATAAGTGAGAGCGGTTTGTTGGAGTTGTTTACTATGAACAAGGCCATCGGCACTGTAGAATTCGGAAAAACACACCGTATTCGGCGCTATGCTTTTTACGATCTGACGATAGGGACTGTCGGTGTAGCCATCCATCGGCGCAAGTGTACAAATAGGACCTTTTGAAGCGAGATTTTTCCAGAAATCTTTAGACATAATAATAGAGGTATAGATAAGGATTACTAAGAGCAAAGAACAGATTTTTTATCTCGAAAGTCCAATAAACTAAAGACTAAAGAGTTATACCGTCAAGCAAAAATAAATGCAAATATTTGGAGATTTCTCCATAGGTGTGGTAGTATATAGATATCGGGGGAAAACTCAACCCTTCTTATCAAATAAATACCTCTCTATCATGGAAATGAATACCTCAAAAACTTCTATTCGGGAAATAAAGCAAATGGCGAAGAAAAATCTTCAGTCCATATATTCCTTTCCAAAAGCGATAAGTTCTCTCGGAATCATTGCCATTAAAGATTTAGAGAAACGACGATTCGTTCTGGAATGAATCGCTGCCATCGGGCTCGGAGCGGTTGTTCTTGGTGGAGAAAACACAGATATCGCGAATATTATCGCTGTTGAAAAGATTTCTCAAAACGATCTGGTAGGTTTTGATTTCTTCGTTTTCGATAATGAATACGAGGGAGTAGATGTTATCCAGTATATGAAAGCAGGAATCACTCCTATTATGCCGGAACAGAACGTATTTTCCGGGATGCTTCAGGAATTTAATCCTATGAAATTTGAAGGAAATGGATTCTTTTGGAATTCGGACAATCCGTATTGTATCTTCCAAAAAGTGGTTGCCTATACCGAAAATATCAAATTCCCAGAAGACAGGAGAGTACTTTTGAAGAATATAACTACAACATTCTAAATGAAAATACCCCGAAGGTTCGGGGTATTTTTTTATAATTCTTTTTCTTCCAGAATATCTTTTTTCTGATTAGTATCTTCTTATTCAATCTTCTCTTCCTTATTTATGATTTTTTCAATTGGTATCTTTTTCTCCTTCTTTTCCTTTGATGGTTCTTTTTTTGGAACAATTTCCTTTTCTCCGCAATATGGACAGAGGGCCCAGTCGGAATGAATCCGTTTCTTGCAGGATGGGCAGGAAATAGTGAGTTCCAATGTGCATTTTGGACAGAATTTGAAATCTCGTGATACCTTGTGATTACATCCAGGACAATGATAAAATTCCTCCACATCGTCTTCTTCTATTTCTTCCACTTCCTCATCTTCATAATATTGTTCAAAAAGCGTAGCTCGTGGACGAATCAAAAGATAGATAGGAAGCCCGAAAATAGGCGTAAAAAAGAGGATGATGAAAATAGAAATCGTTTGGATAAGGATATTCGTCGTACGATTCGTGATATCCTTAATAATCCAGATGATGAATGCCGCCCAGATAATAAAAAAATATCCAAGCACGAGCTTGATCCCGAAATCTATACTCATATTGGCGGATATCACGGAAAATATTCCCATAAAAAAAGAACGAACCGTTTCGAAGAGAGAAAGAATAGTATCCATAATTTGAAAATTTTTTTAAATATTCATATATATCCATTGTATTGTAGTTTTCTTGTTTTCTTGTTTCCTCCGAAACTTGCGGAACTTAACCATACCGCTTTGCGGTACAGGGATTCGAACACGACCTCAGTTTCTCCAAAATACAAGAAAACAAGAAAACTATTTTCCACCCTAATATAGTTCAAGAGTATATGAAAAATACTCTATTTGTCACATTTTTTAGTATTCCAAATATGGATATTTAGTATTCACTTCATTGAAGTGTTCCTGTTGTCTTTCCTTTGCTCTTTTTAGGATTTCTGGACTTGGATTCAGTTTTTTTATAAGTGTATCCATTTCTCTTATTACAGAGTCGATTTCTTCGGAAATTTCCTTTCATAAATCTGTTAAAAGAGCATATTTTTTAATCATTTTTTGTAAAAATTTCGTCTTTATATAGTAAAGCACTATTTTTTCGAACCATTGTTGATTTTCTCAGAGATAGCCATTCAAATATGCCTTCATGACGATATACATCGTAGGGGCAAATGCGTGGTAACCGAGAAAAATTCCGTGGATATGTCGAGCATCGGGTCTGATAGCAGAATAATATTTTTCTGTTTTATCATTGAGTACAATCGGATCAAATTGCAGGATAAGATTCAGTTTATTATGAGATGATTCATGTATTATCGCTTCGAGATTATTTATCTCAGGTAAAGCTGCATCGATAGTATATCACATATAGAGATGCCCAACACATTCTTTATATGAAGCAGAATTATGTAATCATAGAGCCGTTCAGAGTGGAACGATTTTTTTTATAATCTGATTCAGTTCAGCGTACATTCACTCATCTATAGTTTTCAATAATTCAAAAGATTTTCCATATATTAGAATCCAATCTTCTTCTTTCTTTTTTCAGTATCATATAACTCCGCCCGTTGCTTGATGCTCAGGATGAGCATCTCTTTGATTATAGGGATTATTATCCACAATTGTAAGTTTTATATTGGTACCATGGATACATTTTCCTGTATTCATAACAAGTTCATCCCACTTTCCATTCAAGAAGAGATTTATTTCTTTTTTAAGTTGTTGTTCATAAGTCTTGTATTCTCAAAGATACTCCTTTTTTCATTGGATGATTTCTTTATGAAGAACATGGATAATGGATGATTGATCGGGAGAAAGAATAAAATCCCTATTTTCTTTTTTTAGTAGATTCGATATTTCTTGTACTAAGACTCATTTCTCTAGGAGAGCTTCTAGATAAGAAACAAGAAGCAGATAATATTTATCAAAATAAGATGATACCATTTGATTGTCTTTCTTTCCGAGAACGTAATATTTTGATTCCATATATTGATATTTACCGCAATAAAAGTATACTTCATAAGAAAGTATACTCTAAATAAAAATTATGCAATATTATTTATATCTCCTCCTTATCCCTTTTTTTTATCTTAATTATAAAATAATAAGCTCTGATATACAATATAAGAAAATTCCAAATAAACTTCTCGGATACCTTTTTTTTCTGGTTCCATTTTACTATATATATCTATTTTCTACCCCCATTCAGATACATATTCCATTATTTTTCTGACAAATAATCTTTACATTACTTATATCTTTTATACTATATTATTACTGAGTTTGGTCTGCTGGAGATGCAAAGTACCTGTTGGTACTCGCTCTTTTTATACCACACATAGGCATTATCCCTTTTCTCGGTAATATCGCGCTCATTACTCTTGTGTATTTACTCTTGTATTTTCTTTATTTTTATTTCTGAAAATGTTTGTTTCATTGGAGTTATGCGAAAAGTCTGTATGTAAATATTTATGGAGATTTAAAAGATAGGCTTGTAAATTTCTTGAAACACGGGGATGGAAATTTCTATAAGAATGCGATTTTCCTGAAGCTCCTGAAATTGGTATTGCTTTTCTTAATACTTTTTGTAAGTATGCGACTCGCAAGAGTATATTTATTCGCTTATATACAAGAAACTTATTATTATAAAGACTTCCTTCTTTATCTGAGAAATTATACTTCCTATATTTTTCTCACTCTTATTTGAGTATTTATTGGAATCGTTTATGGGATAAGAGTTTTGATAGGAAAATTGAAAGAAGTTTTAAAAAAGAAAGGTGGAATAGAGAATAATACAACCCTAGATTTTGTCCTGATAGGTATTCTTCTTATACTTTTAGTAAGTTTTATACTCTATGAGTATAAATTTAATCCGAATGAAATCACTACATATCTTATAAGAATCTTTACTCTTTATATAGTATTATACTGAGTATTTAAGATACTTACATATAGTTATACCATAACTTTTCAGCTTGCAGAGCAAGATTTTATCGATATCAAAGATCTCAAGGTTTGAGATATAGTGGATAAAGAATATCTTACAAAGATGTTTGGTGAGCAAGAATGTTTGTGAGCTTATGGTGAGAAATGAATTTTGAGTCCAGATCCAAAAGACTATCTTAATAAGATATCTAATCCTATAGATGTTGAAACAAAAAAAATACTTTTAAGACTATATAGAATTACCAATCTTTATCATCTTAAGAATAAGACTTTTTGAATTTCTCAAAATAAAAGTATTAAAATACTTAAAACTTTCGCCTTTTGATGATATATCATCATATGATTTTTGATCACCTATTTTCTATGAAATTTTCTATTTTGAGAAATTATCAGTTTAATGATAGAGTTTTTTCAGAAAATTAATAGTTAATTGAATAATTCATTATGACTTAATTTTTAAGATAATGTTTTCCAGTTCCAGTTTTGAAACTTTTTGCGGGATAACCTTTACGTAGTTATAATATTTTTCTCGTTCGTAAACCCCAGAACATATGGGACTAAGATCACATTCTTTACATTCTTCGAGTTTGTCATGTGCCCAATCTTCTCAAGACTGTCGTATCGTCTCTCTGTTATCAAGAAAATGGACGATACGTTCCTCATCTTTCACTATCTTTCTGGTTTCGGTAGAAGCCCATTCGAATCATCTCATAAAACAAATAGGAAATCTTTCCACTCTGAAGGTTTTATCATTTCTTTCCAAGAAGCTCATAGCTTCTAAAAGAGATTCCGATGCGATATCAAAATCCGGCAAAGTAGAAAGTGCTACATCTGTTTTTCTCATCATCAACGGATCAAGATTATTCCATACGAAGTGCTGAATTTGCGGAAAAATCTTAGCGATACATTTCACTGTCTTATCAAGATGATCCTGATTGTATTTATTGATAACACAATTCAATTGTACTCGTATTCAGAGTTTCAAAGCATTTTGGATAGATTGCAATAGTTTGCTGTAACTTCCTGGAGTATCGGTGAGAAAATCATGAACTTTCTGGATATGAGAATACAGCGAGAAATGAACAAGCGAAAGTCAGGAATCTTTCAATCTTTTTACGTAGTCAATATTCGAACACATCATCCCATTTGAGATAATTCGGCATTCCATACCAACGGATGTGCTGTATTGTATCCATTTCGGCAAATCGGGAGAAAGGGTTGGTTCTCATCCCGTAAAAATTATTCCACCGTAGTTTTTGTCGACAAAGTCATCTATAAGCTCTATTCATCGCTCATAAGTAATATTGCTTCCATTACTTGGGTTCGAACAAAAATGGCACTGATTATTGCAGTAGCGATTTACCTGGATATATCAGATATTTGCCATACTTTTATGGAGTTTTTATTGGTTGGAGAATATTAAAACCGTAGCTTCGGATGAAATTGATATGTATTCAATCGCATTTGTCATTATATATACAATTCTTACAAAACAAAGCTTTTTTTCGGTAAAGATTTCCGATGTATTTATAGGTATAATCCTCAAGTGTTTTTTCTTCTTTTACATCGTTGTATGTCTGGTACAAACCACTTCATCCAAGACACATTGGGATATTTATGAGCGGTTTTTTTACTCATTTCAGATATTGTATGAAATCTTCTTTATCTTTTCCATACTTCTCGTAAACCTGACTTGGGAATTCTTCACCGGAAATAATCTCGTACTTTTCAGGGTTCGATATTTCCTTCGTTTCTCTGTTTTTGATGAAATCATAGCAATACTGTTTTTGGAAACAGAATTTGCATGCTTCTCAAAAACAGTTCGGTTTTGTTTCTCCTTCGGATTTGATAAATGTCTCGAACATACTGTACGCTTCTCACATAACTTCTCATTTTATCTTTCGTGGATCTTGGATAAGGTCTTCAAACCCGACAAATGCCTCGGCAGGGAAACGGTTTGTCCACATATACATTCCAGGTATTCTGGATAATTTCCATGTTTCCTGTAAAGATTTTATATTTTCCTCTATATCATAAAATAATTTGTCTTTGTTCTCGCCGAAACCTCGACCGAAAGGGATAATCTGAAGGAGATCGAATTCATATACTCAGAGTTTCATAAAAAATTTCACGATTTCCGGAAGGAATGCGACATTGATCTTGTTCACCACGACATCCACATTTATGATAATATTCGGATAATTTTTCTTGATGAAGATGAGTCATTTGAGCGATTTCTTGAAAGCTCCAGGAGTCGCGACCAGATAGTCGTGAAGTATGGAATTATGTCCATGAAACGAGAATGTGACTTCTTCCAATCCAGCATCGAACACTTTTTTGCAAAAATCCTCTGAAGCGAAAGAATTACCGTTGGTAACGGTTTGCATACGGTCATATCAGACTTCTTTCGCATACCGTATGTATTCCGCGAATTTCGGATTGATACTCGCCTCTCATCCCGAGATGATTACCCGGTTTTCGTATCATTCTTTGAACCCGTCGCGTATCTGTTTTTTCACTTCTGCTTCATCGGCGAAAGTCCCGTTTTGTGCATCCGAATCCAGACAGAAAATACACTTGTTGTTACAAGCCGAAGCAATACGAACCCAGACACGATTCTGCGCCTGAGTTTTTTCTTTCGAGAGGAGATTGGTTTGGTTTGGCATTTTAAATTATTTAAAACTTTCAAAAGTTAACTTATTTTAAAGATAATGATTTATTTTATTAAGACAAAAAAAGCTCATCCTAATGATTTTATTTGTGAGAATCATAACCTGAGACAATCATCTTTCTGGAATTTAACTTCTCAATCTACATGCATATAAGTTTTAGATTCAGTATCGAATTTCTTATATCACTCACCAATATTAAAAATGAACATTCCTTTATTTTTCAATAAACGAGAAGCATTCTTAATAGTTTTCTCTATAAAATCTTTTCAGTTTCTTTCGATTACTTTGTATTCAAAAGTATGAATACAAACAATAACATCTATAGTTGCTTTAGGGAAAATATCATCTAAAGGAAGAGTAATATCTCTTTTTAATAAATAAGAGATTCATAAAATATTTTTTCAATATTCGATGGATTTCTCTGAAGTATCGATTCAAAAAGCATTTGTAACTCATATACTTTGAAGAAATTTTACATAAAATCCAACAAAACATCAAAAATCAATTATTTTTAAATCCGTTAATTCTAGATAATTACTTTTCAAGTAATTATCTACTAAATTATATCTCTCAATAGAGGCATAGCTGACATTCAAAGAAGATTCCTTTCGTTCATTCAATTCATTTATCTTTTTTACTTCTAATTCTAGAGATGTGCAAAATTTAGAAAAATTATTCTGATTATTTAAAAACCCATGAATTTTTCCGCTCACATATTTTTCTCAAACAAACTCAACCCAATTTTTGTAAAATCCTAAACAATAATCATTGTATCTACATTTTTTACATTCATCAAATTTTGTTTTTTCCTTCCACAACCATTTGTAAGCCTCTAGATTTCATGTATTGATACTATTTTCCTGCGTGTCATTTTTCAATTTTTGCAGTCTTTCATATTCAAGATTATATTCTGGGTAATGTAAAATACAAATCGGAGGTGATGTAAAATGAAAATCTGGAAGAATATTATTCTCTTTGCAAAGTTGTACTATTCTATCTATCTCCATCACCTGATCTTTATTAAAATCTAATAGGACTAAGTCTTTATTGAGTTCAGCATAGCCATTTGGCTGACAAAAACCAAAGGATATTTTATGTGTATTTGCCATCGTAGAATGACTTCGATCAGGAATCAGATGAATAAATCCGATGTCGACGAGCATCTGAATATATGTGTATATCCAGAATAGATTGATTTTTGTTACTACTATGTTCAGATAGATGGATATTTTTTTATGGAGTTGATTTTCTTTCATATACTGTACCCACTCGATAAAATCGGATATTCTATAAAATGCCCCGAGCTCTTTATTTATTGCTTCATCTCCAGAATGTTGGGCAAGAAATATCTCATCAAGTCATGCATCAATTAGATCATTTATCAGTGTCTTATTTTTAAATAAATTTGTTCCGTTCGTTTGCACTTCAACAATTCAAACTCCGATACTTTTTGCTAACCGAATGTAGTGTAATAAATTTTTATTTAACGTTGGCTCTCCTCAAGAAAGAGAGAGTATCAGTTTTCCAATCTGCTCCTTATTATATTTTTTAGTTAATGATAATATCTTATAAATAACTTCTTTTGAAGATACATCATTTTCTCAAAAATTATTTGTCTTTAAAACATTACAAAATTTACAAGACCAGTTACATTTATAAATAACTCTTATAATTTCATTTATATAAATCTTCTCAGCATTTCATTTTTTTGATACCATATATCTAAAGAATAGGGGTAATTTCATCCAATCCGTAGAGTTCATCGTAAAATACCGATGGTCCCCAACATTTATTTTCATATTTACATCCATTACACTTCGGAATATGTCTCCTGTTTCTTGGTAATACATTTGCGTCTGTCAAATCTCATCTGTCTACCTCTTCTCAGGTATGATCTATTTTTAATCTCGTCGCAAAATCATAATCATCTGTTAATTTGAGATACGTATCTATTTTATCTAGTGGAAAGATACAAAAAGGAAAATCTGGCAATTTTAGCTCTATATTTTTATTATGGCAATAATTAATTATTTGAATTATTTCATTAATACATTCAGAATAGCGTGGAGCAATTTTCTCAAGGGTATGTTCTTTTCCATAATATTCGAGAGTGATGTCTGGATAGGTAATGGCTATCTTCCTGATTCATTTTTTATCCAGATATTTCACCAAGTCAAAAAGAATATCTTTATTATTTTGAGTTATTACAATATTTACCTTCAGAAAACTTCCTTTCCAATATTTTTTTATATTATCGAATACTCTATCCCAATGAACATAGTTTTGGGTTCTCGATATGAGTTGTTGCCTGTCCTTATCTATAGCTTCCACAGACAGTATCAATTCATCTATATATGGCAAAAATTTATTTGCCTGTTTATCTATATGGAGTGTGGTACAATTCGTCGTAACGAGAATAGTGTATTGGAGTTTTTTTCATAATATGAGCGCATCTAAAAAGACGGGTTGTATGAATGGTTCTCATCAGAGATAGGTAATATGATTATATCCCAGTTTTTTGTATTTAATCAATTTTTTTAATATATCAATTTTTGATACTCTCTGATTCCAAGCCTGTTCCATATTTGGAAATTCCATACAATACGTGCATTTTTGATTGCACGTCCATCAGACGTATGTCTCCAATCTCTTAAAATCCATAATGAGTTAAGTAAAAATTAATCTCAATTTTTGGTCAAAAATATTTTTGTAGTGAAATTCCACTTCATATTTATGAAAAGCAAAAGAATTGTCACTCGCTTTTCCATCAGACGATATATCCAAAATTTTTCTATGATTCTTGGTGGAATATTCATTTGCTAACTGAACAATGTTTATTTTTTTTATTTTCCTTAATTCTCACTTAAGTATGAGTAAGTCCTGATCAGTCCATAGATATTCCTTTCAGAATATCATCTCTAAATTTATGAGAGAAAATCATAACTTGTGTATGAAATAAACACTTTTGAACAAACTTGCCACTTCTTTATTTGAAAATGCCAAAAGAATAACAATATTCCGAACCCCTATAATATCCTTGTATTTTAAAAGGTTTTTGAGCAAGATATCAGTACTTCCATTCCGCATGGTATCGTTCAGATTCTTCGTTCCATTCAGAGAGATATGGACATCGAAATCGTGTTCTTTTAAAAAAAGCACTTTCTCAGTATTTACCAACAGAAAATTAGTGGCAATTTTGAATTTTAAAGTCTTCTTGTAAAGCAGGGCTTTTTCTTGAGCATACTCGACCAAATCCTGGAGGAGACGAAATTCAAGCATAGGCTCTCATCAGAAAAAAGAAATGACTTTCTGCTCTCATTCTTGCATTATATAGAAATCGATGATATTTTTCGCTACTTCCAACTCGAGAGTTTTATTATTGAAATCCACATAACAGTATTTGCATCGGAGATTGCATTGATTTGTGAGATTAAATCTGATCTCATCTATTTCTTTGCTCAAGAAATTCGTTTTTCACTCCACTTCGTTCAATTCTCTAAAAAAATTAATCAATAGCTTGTTGAGATAATCAAATTTCCTGAGTCATTCATTTATTTTTTCAATCTCTCATCAATAGATTGACAGGAAATCAAAATATTGTCATATTGGACAAGCATAGAACCACTTATCTGGATTATCATCAAGATGAATAATACTATTTACATGTTTATATATATCCTGACTTGTAATATTCTTATACACATTCATCGATTTGAATCGATTGCACATCGTGGTCGTTCAATGATGATCTACGATAGTCTTCTCACATCAGGTCGATATCTTTTTAAGGACGTCCCCGCTCAGTTGTCCGAAGCACACTTGTGGTATTTTCTTTTTCAAGAGAATGAATTTATTCAATTCTTGAGAAAGCTTCATAATATTTTCCTTGTTCCAGTTAGAATATATTTCTGGCAATATTATGAAGTTATGAAAACCTTGCGCGATAAAACCCAATATATTCTTTAGTGGATAAGATATATTTTCGGGAAGAAATAAAAAAGAGAAAGTCACATTATGTTTAATATCCAGAAAAAGCGGTAGCTTTTTACTGAGATGCATAATTCATTTCCCATGCACTGATATAACGAATTTCACATTAAATTTTTTACAAAAACTCACCTTTTTTTTATCTATCAAAAGACCATTTGATACGATCACAAATGTAATTTCTGGTTTTTTTGCATAAACACTTTCTATTATTTTCACTATATCATTCCAGCGTATCAAAGGTTCTCATCAGAAAAATCGTATATCATCATAATCTAAGAGATTTTTTCTATTTAGAAAATCCTCACCAGAAAATTTCTGATCATCTTCAGAAGATAGGTCCACATAACAATATTCGCAATTTAAATTGCAAACTTTAGTTATATATAGATCTAAAATCTTCTTCATAGTTTGATAAAATAAAATTGTTTAAAAGAAATTTAATGAAATGGTCACCAATATTCTTTCAATTTATATTTTCTATAATACTCTTTTTTTCATTATATCAATTAATAAAAACTTTCTCTTCTATGTTTATAAGTAAATATTGAAATGTGATAAAACTATATATTGTATAAGTATTGTTCAGTCAATCAGAAAAAATAATAAAAAACTTCGTTATCTTAAATTTCATTTTATAAATAGTGTCTTTATCTAAAGATACTATCTTTTCTTTCATTCTAAAAGGGTATAGATAAGGATTTTTTCTGTAGAGTACTTTAAAATGGTAAAAAATCCCAGTCCTATCAATAAATTCCCAGAAATCTCTAGGAGAAATATGTTCCAAATATCTTGTAAACTGGCGTTTATTCACTTCATTAAGAAGTTTGAATAAAAAATTGAAATCCCTTTTCTTTCACATATATAGAAAATCCTCTATTAATTCCCCTTCTTCTAGAATTTCAATATTGAATTTTTCAGGGTTATTATAGATATATGATCATTTCATTAATCAATAGATATTTGGGGTGCATGTGTAATAATCCAATTTATCTATATTATTGCACAAAAATTTCAAAGTCATAAAACTCTCCTCTCTTTCTTCTCATGGAAAGCCCATTATTGAATAATTATGAAAAGGAATATCATAAAGATCAAATTTCTTAATTATATCCAGTTTATCTTGCAATGATATTCCTATATCTCCTTTATTAAAGAGAATATTCATTCGAGGAGATCAGCTTTCTAATCAAATTCCACAATATCGAGCCCCAGAAACCGCGAGTTTCTTGATGAAATCTTCATTTTGAAACTTTTTATCGAATCGCGCGCGAAATCGGTAGACTATTTTGAGTCACTCGCTTAAGATAGAATCTACAAAATATTCTAATATCTCTGGATGAATAGCCTCGTCAATAAAATTGATATATATCACTCTTTCTTTTTTTATAAATTCTATGATAGAATCTACGTATTCTTTAACTAGAGCGATGTTATTATGAGGAAAAGTATAATCATTCCCATGATTTATAGTACAGAAATAGCAGGCATTATAGTAACATTTGAAAGGATACATTCTCAAATTTACATACCTCATTCCAAAAATTTTCTTAACATTCAATTTGGTATTACGAAGTTCTTCCAAAAAAGATTCTTTTACACTCACATTCTCTGTAGTGGATTTAGTGATGAAAAACCGGTCTTCATTGTTGATAAAGAGATTCGACAGATTTCCTTCGCCTAACAAATGACGGAGGTTTCCTTTGAAGGCATTAATATAATCAATTTCTCGGAAATATAAGTAATTTTTATTCACATCTTTTTTTACATAAGCCTCAAAATCAAATTGTTCATTAGCGTTCTCAAAATTCAGTATAAAACCTATTTTAGGATATTTTTGCTTTAAATATGTAGCCACTAGTATTCCTTGAGCTATTTCTCCTGGCCAAAAGATATCAAATACAACGGTAGAAATTCAGGAAAAATCACTCTCGTCTAATTTCTCATATATGAGATTTTTTAAAAAATTCTCCCCGTCCGGCAATCAGATGATACCGAGATTGATTTTTTCGCAATTATATCCGTTGCTTTTATGTGTCACTCATTTTACCAAGTGAATATTCCAATCCATCAAAATAGAGTTCAGCCAACTAAGTATTTCAGTGAAAATATTGTATATGAAAAGTAATTCCAAGGAGGTGATCTCTTCTTCTGTTATTCGTGATGCGAATGTTCGGGCAGTACCGAGTTTGTTTATAAAAATATCTATGGAACGAGTGTTATCTTTATATTTTTCCAGAAATTTTTCATCAAAAATATGATTCCAAAAATAGGCTCATAAATCTAAAGAATTTCATCATGACACATTGGCATCTTGATGAAAGTATCAAAAGCTACATTTCCCTATAGCCCTAATGGTAAAAATATCATTTTTCCTACTCATGTATTTTAAATTACTTTAGATAAAGTAAATTTCTTTTTTCTCTCATTCTATACAATAGTATTTTACTTTTTTTTGCAAATTATGGTAATTCTTTATATTTTTCTGTAATTCATCCACTCTTGCTAAATTGAATTCTTTTTTGAAAAGTTCTATTTCCTGAGAATTTTTAAACCTAAAGAATTTCTTTTTCCTTCCACTAGGAGTTTTCAGATATCATATCTCTTTCACATCTTCTTTTTTTATGGAAGTTGGTAATCAATCGAAATTGTTATTTAAGTCCACTAATTCATATATTTTATATATAATTCAATCTTTAGAAACATCAAATCATATGCAATCGAATTTGATGAAGTCTCTTTCTAGAAAATATTTATCTGTCACTCATATAATATTTTTTATATTGTTTATTAACAATAAAGAATTCTCAAAAGAACTATCGTATAATGAGATATAAAATTTATACCTCTGTGTATTCTCGTCTATTCAGATGTGATTTATCCTCTCTCAATAGAGATCGAAGATAGTCTTTATTTTATCTTTGGAAGATAATCACTCTATCTTTAGAAGATAATCTACTATTTTAGTAAAATCATTTTTTTCAAAATAAAACAAAGCCTTATCTAAGGCAGTGTTAGATAAAACAAATTCAAATACTCAATGAAATTTTCAAAAAAAAGAAATAAAATGTAACATGAATAATTTTATTATATTATCGGAGTAAACTCATCGGATCCGTATTTTTCTAAATAAAGTTTATTAATTCATTTACATTTATCATAAAATAGACAATTTTTACACTTAGCTACTTTTATATTTTCATATAATCATTCATTATTAAAATCATTTAAGTCAATATGTTTAAAATCATTTAAGTCAACTATACAATAAGGAATTCAAAAATAATTTGGATATAATTCGAAAGAAAATTTAAATTTATCATTTAATACTTTCTTAATTATATTATATATTTCACTTTTCTTTAAAATAATACTACTATTATAGTCTTTTATAGGATTAATTCACGAAAGAGCAACCATTTTAATTCAAGGAAACCTTTTATTTAAAAAAAATAATATATCTGTTATATAATCTTTATTCTCCCTATTAACAACAATGTTAATAAAAATATTATTTCGTAATTTTAATAGGTTATCTATTCAAGTACAGATTTTTTCAAATGATCACGTTTTTTGATATATATATTCAAAATCATATTTTTTATGAGAATGAAAAGATATCATAATATCATCAAAATTAAGACTTGTTATTTTTTTCGCTATATCAATATTATTAGAAGACAATCAATTTGTTTGTAACGATACTCTAAATCATAATTTTAGACAAAATTTAACTAAAAAAATCATTTTATAGAAGTAAATTGTCGGCTCTCATCAAGTTATAATAATCTTATTATATCCCTGTCGTTTTAATTCTAAAATTAAATCTAATTTTTTCTTTAATTTAAATTCAATTTTAGAAGTTCTTGTTTCACAAAAGATACAATTAGCATCACAAAGGGAATTTAATCTTAAATAATACTCTTTCATATTAAAAATTAATTATAGATGTTTTTAACTAATAGATAACAAACGGATCTTGATATATATTCTTTTTTATAAAAAAAGTATATAACTTCTATTAGATCTTTTCTAGTTTGGTTAGTTTTTTTATAAGAATCTTGTCAATCGTGAATTCTATATAGCAATAATCTTTTGTTTAATATACATGTTTTATTTTCATAAAATAGCCTTAAAATTAAGTCAAAGTCTCACATAGAATATTTATTATTTTTTGTTGGGTTTATTATTCATTTTTCTAATAGAATATTTTTTCTAATAAATATTGTTCCATATGATATTGGTAAATTATTTTTTTTTAAAATTAAATTAACTAGAATTTTTTCTATACTTAAAGGATATTTAAAAAAATCATTATAATAGTTATTAAAATCTAATAAATGTCAAATTTTATTTATTGGTTGTAAATTTGTTACAACAGCATCAAAACCATCAATGGCTTTTAATTTAAATAGTAAGTTATCCTTAACATATTCATCATCGGAATCTATCCATGTAATGTACTCTACATCTTTGGATGTTTTAGACAACAAAAAATTGTATTCAAAAATTAATCACTTATTTTCATGCTTCCAGCACTTTATTCTATTATCTATTTTTGAATATTTCTCTAATATACTGTATGATTTATCTGAACTTCAATCATCAACAATTAAAAATTCAAAATTATTGAATGTTTGATTTAATACAGAGATAAGAGTTTTTTCTATATACTTTTCTCTATTGTAGACACTACAGAATATTGCTATTTTTCACATATTTTTTTATAAAAAATATAAAAAATCATTTAATATATCCTGATTATTTCTTTTAACATTACTAATTATGATATCCCCAAATCAACATGGAGGTTCATGAGCCCTTATATCTCAATTTAATAAAACCTCTAAACAGGAAATAAAAAATATTTCTTTATCAAAAGATATTCATTCCTCATCAAGACTTATTGAATTTT
>Ga0208863_1000384_pt1 | contig 48170 bp, 48 predicted proteins | sample RifOxyD3_FD_184040 | JGI IMG/M metagenome (GOLD analysis project Ga0208863, IMG submission 184040) | Soil microbial communities from Rifle, Colorado - Rifle Oxygen_injection D3 (SPAdes) | ecosystem: Environmental > Terrestrial > Deep subsurface > Rock core/Sediment | place: Rifle, Colorado... | reverse complement strand
GAATGAAGAAGTTTGACTCTGTTCACTTCAATATGTTTTTCTTTTTTAATCATCTTCATAATATTTTTATAATCTGGAAAATCACCATTCATTAAACGGATAACGATAATTGAATTTTCTGTTTTTATAACGGCCTGTTTTTCTTCAAATGCTAATTTTATTTCTACTGTTCCTTCTGTTAATTTTCTAATTTCTTGCATACCTTTACGAGGAATTAGAATTATTTTATCCATCTTCAATTCATTTAAATCACTTTCTATTGTTGTTTCACAAAGAGAAAGTCTGTGACCATCTGAAGAAACCATGCGAAGCATGTTCTTTCCATTTGATATATCTTTTTCTACTAAAATACCGGTTAAATTAAATTGTGATTCTCCCTCCTGGGCTACAGAAAAAATAGTTTTATCAATTAGTTCTCTGATTTTGTCGCTTGTCATTGCAACCAGTAAATTATCATCATAATCAGGAAAAATGGGATATTCTTCACCAGGCATACCTGCCAGTTTGTAATCTGTGGATCCAGCGCTGATTTTAGCCCAATTGTTTTCAAGTATTTCAATATGAACTTGATCTGCATCTGATTCTCTTACTATTTCAAAAAGTTTTTTTGCAGGAAGAGTAATAGAACCTGGGGAAAGTATCTCTGATGGCAGACTGTTTCTAATACCTATTTCCAGATCGGTGGCGGTTAACAGAAGAGAATCACTTTTTGATTCAATAAGGATGTTGGAAAGAATAGCGATATTACCTTTTTTCCCGGTTACATTTTGTAGAGAAGCGAGTCCGGCCAAAAAAATATCACGAGAGATATTAAAAACAAGAGACATGATGGACACCTCATATAGTGTAATAATTATTTTTTAGTTTTTAAAAGATTATGATTATTAGAGCTGTTAATATGTTTATAAATATATCAACCATCTAAAAACATTACATATTATGCGAGATAATTTCTAACGGGAAAAAAGAAAAAAATTTAAAAAAAGTTATCAACAGGTTTTAAAAACAGAACAAACAAAAAATCAGATTGTTATGCTAACAAGGTGTTGATAAAAAAAGTAAGGATATCTGGATTAATCAAAAGAACAAAGTCGACCAAGACCATAAACAGTTGCAAAATGATCTTGATTTTTTTTGCTTATTTTGGTGCTACAAATATGGTTCAAGCCATTTGAAATATTCAGGGCAAAATGGTGATTGTTTTTTTTGTAAAAATAACCTAATATATTGATTTAATTATAAAATAATAATAATAAACTCGGGAGTCTCTATTTTTTCAAAATCAATACAAAAAGATAGCGTTAAATCAAAAAAAATTCAATGATAATAAATAAAAAGATCCTGTATTATGGTAATTTTAGAGTCGTTATAGAGGCTTTGTTTGTAGCACAGTGCTATCAAGAGAAGGATATTTTGTATTAAATGCGAAATATTAAAAATAAAGTATTAATATCAAAGTGTTATGATATATTTCCATGGGCGATTGACAGACGGGTTTTTCCTGGGGCCGCAATGGCTGTTGCCTGGGGAATTTCGGAGGAGAGACAACGGATAATTCAGACCTTCGGTTACACGACTTATAGCCAAAAAAACAAGGTTGAAGAAAGCACGGTGTATGATCTTGCTTCGCTGACTAAACCACTGGCTACAACTTTGGCGATTCTTGTTTTATTAAAAGAGCGGCGATTAAAGCTTTCTACTCAGGTTGCGGATATCTTCCCCCAGACAGAAATATCGCCGAGTAAAATCTCAATCCGGGATATTCTCTGTCATTCTGCGGGTTTTGTGGCTCATAAGCCGTATTATCTCGAACTTTGTAAGCTGGTGGAGGGGGAAAAAAGCAACGCGCTTCTCAGTATGTTGATAAAGGAAAATCAGGCATATAAGCTAGGTACGCTTTCCCTTTACAGTGATCTTGGCTTCATGTTGCTTGGCTTGATTGTGGAAAAGAAAAGCGGTTTGGGGCTCGCTGAGTTTTTTAGCAAAAAGATAGCGGTTCCGTTGGGACTCGCGCAAAAATTATTTTATAATCCAAAAGGTTTGGAAAGCACCCCAATACCCTATGCCCCCACGGAAGATTGCCTATTCAGGAAGAATATTCTTTTGGGTGAAGTGAGTGATGAAAATGCCCATGCTCTTGGTGGTGTGGCGGGACATGCCGGCCTGTTCGGCACCGTTGAGGGGGTTTTAGAGATGGGGGTGCATCTTCTGGATCAATGGAAGGGTAGGGAGGAGCACCAAAACTATCAGGCCAGTGATCTGTGCCAATTCCTTACCAGGCAGGATATCCATGGTTCAACCTGGGCTTTGGGTTTTGATACGCCATCAAGTATTGGTTCAAGCGGGGGCAGATATCTGGCCCCTACCAGCGTGGGCCATCTTGGTTTTACTGGAACTTCTTTTTGGATAGATCCTACTCGTAATCTGGTCATGGTTTTACTTAGTAATAGAGTGCATCCCAGCCGGGAAAATAACCAGATCAAGCAGTTTCGCCCTCTTTTCCATGAGACGGTTATGGAGAGTCTGAATCTTGTGTAATTACCTTTGTTCCGGGTATAGCCTCAAAATATCATTTTCGTCGGCCGTCATTACCCCGCGTTCGCTGATTAGTCCTGTAATCAGGCGGGCCGGGGTGACATCAAAGCCATAGTTCAAGGTTGGTGTATCTGGTGGGGAAATGATGATGGTGGTTAATTCATCTGACTTATTTAACCCTCTTATATGGGTGATTTCTTCCCCGCTTCGCTGTTCAATCGGTATCTCGGCAAGACCATCTCGAATAGCCCAGTCAAAGGTGGAGGAGGGGAGGGCTACATAAAAGGGCACCCTGTTGTCGTGGGCTGCCAAGGCCTTTAGATAGGTGCCTATTTTGTTGGCCACATCGCCACAACGAGTGGTGCGGTCTGTGCCGACGATGACCATATCTACCAAGCCGTGCTGCATTAGGTGGCCACCGGTGTTGTCGGCAATCAGGGTATGGGCTACCCCTTCTTCTTTAAGCTCCCAGGTAGTAAGTTTGGCCCCCTGCAGCCAGGGACGGGTTTCATCCACCCAGACATGCACTTTGATCCCTTCTGTGTGGGCAGCATAGATGGGGGCAGTGGCGGAACCGTAATCTACAAAGGCCAACCAGCCGGCATTGCAGTGGGTGAGGATATTTACCGGAGCGCCGTTTTTTCTTCGGCTGAGTTCGGCGATAATTTTTTTGCCGTGTTCTCCGATCCGGCGGCAGAATTCCGCGTCCTCATCGGCTATTGCACAGGCAATGGCAAAGGCTTTCAGCCTTTTTGCGGCAAGGGTGTCTTTTGGCTCAATGGCCCCAAGTTGTCGGTTAACGGCCCAGGCTAGGTTGCTGGCGGTAGGTCGGGTTTTGATCAGATCAGCCGCCGCCATCTGCATAAAAGCAACAAAACCAGACTCCGGGGCTGTAAGGGCGGCAAGGTGCATACCAAATCCGGCTGTGGCGCCAATGAGTCCAGCGCCACGGACATGCATCTCTCTGATGGCTGTGCAGACCTCGGAAACCGTGCGCAGTTCTTCAATAACAAAACGGTGAGGAAGATGGCGCTGGTCGATAATATTGATTACCGTTTTGTCTGTAACAGACGGCCAGATAGTGCGGTAAGGTGTTCCGGAAACGTGCATATCTGCTCCAGGTAATCAGAGAAAAAAAGTAAAAAAATAATATGATATGAGACCCATACCAACGGTAGCGTAGATCAGCAGTCAAGATGGGCAGTCGTTCTCTCGTTGTTTTTTAATCATGAAGGCAAGGGTGAGACTGGCAACAGCAAGAGCTGCGAGGCTGGCAAGGGCATGTGGGATCATGAGTATATTTCCTTTTGTGTGGATATCCGTAGAGTAATCAGAAATTTTTCTGCTGCCAAATAATTAATAATCTTCCGTAACCCTGGCCAAGGTCAACACTATTACCTCTATGGCCCCTGCTTTTTTGAGCACCTTGGCGCATTCGTTCACCGTGGTGCCGGTGGTGAACACATCATCGACAAGGAGAATCTTTTTTCCGGTAAGCCGATGTGGATTTATAACGGCAAAGGCATTTTTGAGATTGGTGCGGCGGGCGGCTCCACTGAAACCGGTTTGCGGCGCAGTAGGCCGGGAACGGATCAGGAGGTTGGGGATGATTCGCTGATCTTTGGGAAAAAAGGCGCGGGCCAGAAGCAGGGCCTGGTTGAAGCCCCTCTCCCGCAAGCGGCTTTGGTGCAAAGGTACAGGCACGATCAAATCAATCTTTTTCGTTTCGGTAAGTTGAGGCAGATTGCGAGCAAAACGGGCAAAGCTTGGTAAACAGTCAGTTTTGCCTTGGTATTTAAAGCGGTGAACTACCTTTTTCAGCAGTTCTTCGTAGAGAAAGAGCGCTCTGGCCCGCGTGAAATGTCGGGGGGTAGTAAGGCAGGTACCGCAGTGATGGTCGCCGCCTGTAGCTACAAGATAAACCCTGCCGCAACAGGGACAGAGTGGACTCTGAATAAAACAAAGCTTTTCCAGGCAGTCCGGGCAGAACAACAGATCCGGCGCGGATCCCAGCGGCTTGTCGCAGGCAAGACAGAACGAGGGCAGCATAAGATCGAGGAAGGCTTTAAAGAAGGGTTGCATGGCTGGTAAGGAATTTCTTGAGCACAATCAGGCCATCCGGGGTGAAGTGTTCAATCTCAGCAAGAGTCTGTGCCACCTCATGGTTCTGTTCATCAACGATCAGGACGATTTCATCACAGGGATTCATTTTCTGGGGCTCCAGTTTGTTGCTTTGCAAAAAGCTCAATCTCTTATACCATAAAAATAAGCTTGGGGCAGGGAAGATCCTTAATTACTCTGCTGGATCAGGCCATAATACAAAGAATAGGTTGGCCATGGAAAAAAAATTCCAGTTTTCTCTCAGTTATTTGTTTATTGCTCTGGCTGTTTTTATTCTTCTGCAAAACTGGCTTTCACCGCAAATCAACAATGTTTCCTATAGCCAGTTCAAGATGCATGTGGCAGAAAAAAAGATCAATTCCGTGGTCATTTCCTCTACCCTGCTCAAGGGCTATGAAAAGGTGGAGAGCGATAAAAAGGAACCCATGTTTCCCAGAGCCCTCTATGTGACCCCGCGCATTGATGACCGTAATTTGATCGAGTTTCTGGAAAAATACAGTGTAGATATCATCGCAGCCAACGAGAATACATTTATCCGTACTCTGTTGTCCTGGATATTACCTACTCTGTTTTTTGTCGGGATCTGGATGTTTATGATGAAACGCATGGGCCAGGCAGGGGGGGGTATGATGACCCTGGGTAAGTCCAAGGCCAAGATTATCGCCCAGACCGATTTGGGGGTTGATTTCGCCTCGGTAGCCGGCCATGAGGAGGCTAAGGTGGAGCTGGCCGAGGTAATCGAGTTTCTGAAAACCCCGGAAAAATTTACTCGCCTGGGCGCCAAGATCCCCAAGGGTATCCTCCTGGTCGGTCCGCCGGGTACGGGTAAAACCTTGCTGGCCAAGGCTGTGGCCGGTGAGTCCGGGGTGCCGTTCTTTTCTATCAGCGGTTCGGATTTTATTGAGATGTTCGTAGGCCTTGGTGCGGCCAGAGTGCGCGACCTTTTTGAGCAGGCTAACGCCAAGGCGCCCTGTATTGTGTTCATCGACGAGCTGGATTCCCTGGGCAAAGCCAGGGGGGGCGGGATGATGGGTGGTCATGACGAGCGGGAACAGACCCTAAATCAGTTGCTGGCTGAGATGGACGGCTTTGAGGTGAATAAGGGGGTGGTGATCCTCGCCGCTACTAACCGGCCTGAGATTCTTGATCCGGCCCTGCTACGGCCAGGTCGTTTTGACCGGCATATTCTGGTGGATCGGCCCGATCTTAAAGACCGGGTGGCCATTCTCAAGGTGCATGTCAAGGGGATCATCCTTGCCCCGGAGGTTGATCTGGAGATCTTTGCTCGTCGCACCCCAGGGTTTACCGGGGCGGATCTTGCAAATCTGGTCAATGAGGCGACCTTGCTGGCAGTGCGCAAGGGCAAGGAACAGGTGGAGTCCACGGAATTTGAAGAGGCCATCGACCGGATCGTGGCCGGGCTGGAGAAAAAAAACCGGGTGCTTAACGAGACTGAGAAGAAGACCGTGGCTTACCACGAAACTGGACACGCCCTGGTGGCCACCTTCCGCAAGACCGCGGAAAAGGTGCACAAGATCAGCATCGTCCCTCGGGGAATCGGCGCCCTGGGATACACCATGCAGTTGCCCACCGAGGATCGTTTTCTGATGTCCAAGACCGAGTTGCTGGAAAAAATAGACGTACTGCTTGGAGGACGGGCCGCGGAAAAACTCATCTTCAACGAGATCACCACCGGCGCCCAGAATGATCTGCAACGGGCCACGGACATCGCCCGCAGTATGGTGGCCATGTATGGGATGAACGAAAAACTCGGCCAGGTTACTTATCTGCAACCAGCAAACCAGTTTTTGCAGCAGGGTCTGTTTCAGCAGAAGGAATTCAGCGACCAGACCGCGTTGCTCATTGACGAGGAGGTGCGCAAGATCATCGAGGAGCGCATGGTGCTGGCGGAAAAAACCCTGGTCGAACAGCGCCCTCTTCTGGAAAAGATCGCGAAAGTGTTGCTTGAGAAAGAGGCCCTGGACGATGGGGAGTTTAAGGCGTTGCTGGGGGAGGCTTCGGCCGCCTGAGGCTCACAGCCCCAGGTCGCGCCGAATCCGCAGGAACACCGGAAATTTCGGCAGCCCGGAACGGTAGCGGCCATTGTGCTTGAAGGTAATTGTTGTCCCGAGCGGCGGTGGGCTGCGGCGTTGCTCGTCGCTGAATCCGGCGCCGATTTTGAATCTGGTTCCGTCCGGCAGTTCGACCAACAGCGCTCCGAGCAGCTTCGCGTTCTTACCCTGGCCGGAGAGATGTTTGATCACCACCGCCTCGTCATCCTGAAACGATTTCACCTTGAGAATTTCCGGTCGCCGTCCTGCCAGGTAAAGCGCCTCCGGATCGCGGACGATCAACCCCTCGCCGCCGAGGCGCTCAATGCGCGCCAGTTCGCGCTGTAGCTCGGCGCGGTCCTGCACCGGTTGTTGCGCAATGACAAAGGCATAGGGGGAGGGGTGGGCAGCGAACCAGGCGGAGGCTTTTTCGACGCGCCGGCTAAAGCTGCCGGGGGCCAGGGGCACGTCGAAGATGGCGAAGCGCAGCCGCAGCCAGCCGGCAGGATCGTCCAGGCGCTTAACGACCGCCGCGGTCGTTTCAAAGCTGCCGCGCCCACCCCATAGTTCACCCTCCAGAGCAAAGGGCGGAAGATCCGCAACGAATGCCGACGGCGGCTGAAACAGAGTGCCGTTTTTTGACCAGAGCTGCTGTCCGTCCCAGTAACCCCGTACCCCGTCGAGCTTTTCACTCATCAGCCAGCCGGAAATCGTGATCTGGCCATTATCAATTTGCGGCAGCATCGGCGCCGGAGGCGCGGCCCAGGCAACTGCGAGCATGACGACGTTCACCAGCAGGACAATCAGGGTTTGCAGTCGTTTCATTGCCTTGAGGAATTCGGCCGCGGTGGGTGGTGGTCACTCATCCATGGCCTTGTCCTGCTCCAGGCAGGCCAGGTATTTCAGGAACAGCAGCCAGGAGGTTTGCTCGGTGTAGTCCAGCTCGGTGGTGCACCCCGTTTCCTTTCGGAGAACGTCGTCGATATTTCGGAAAGCCTGTTCGAACATGGGGGGCTCCTTCTCCTTACCCTGCCATTCCAGCCAGCACCTTCTTAACAATATTGCCGTCCGCGCTCTTGCCGAAATGCTTCATGATCGGGCCTATGGCCTGCATGGGGCTTTTGAATTGGGAGAGGTCGACATTTTCCTTGACCCAAGCGGTGATCTCTTCTTCCCCTGCCATTTTGGGAAGGTATGACTCAAGGATCTCAAGATATTCGGAGCTGGTCTCTTTTTTGTATTCCAGAGTTTGCCTTTCCGATTTACACAATCCCATAATCAGGCTGATGATATCATCGTCAGTGATCTCCTCGTCGCGCTTGGCCCGGGTGCTTTTTTTGCCGCTTTCCAGTGTTATGGGCATAGTGATCTTGGTGGAAAATTCGCTGATAATGATGCGTAGCGCGCCCCTGACCGCCTCGTTTTTATTTAGCATGGCGGCCTTGAGGTCGCCTTTCAGTTTGGCCAGCAGGGTCAGGCCTGAGGCTGCATTCCAGCCGAATGATGTTGGGGTGGTCATGATTTTTCCTTGTCAGGTTGTTCTGCTTAGCTAAAGGTGTTCAGCAATATGATGCCAAGCAGCAAGAGCAGGGGGCCGTTGGCAATATACACTACATAGACGACGGGGTATCTGGTGCCGAGTATCTCTCTGAGTCGTGTCCGGTTGCAGAGTCTGGGGATCCAGAAGGCCACAGAGATGGCAAGCCCGATAATGGTGAGGAATAGACCGGTGCTGGTAAGAATGGTGCGCATGGCTGGCTCTTTTTCCTATCCGGCTTCAATTTCGGCGATGCGGGTGCCGATGATGGTCAGGCAGGCGGTGGCCCTGGCCATGCCTTGCTCGTTGTCTTTCTGTTCATAGTACATCTGGCTGAGTTCAAGCGATTCCAGGGCAAGCCGCAGGTTTTTGAGCTGGGCTCTGACTGGGTCTGCTTGCCAAAGAGCAATAGCCTCTCGTGCCTGGTTTTCATTGTTGATATTCATGGTGCTTTGCATTGTACAACTTTTTGTTGTTTGCGGAAATCGTAAAAAAGTTTTGGCTCATCGGTTGGTGGCCAGAGGTGGAAAAAAAGACCAAAGAGAGGGGCACGGCATGTCGTGCCCCTACTTAGAAATGTGTGGATTTACACCATGTAAAAACTTTCTTTTTCCGCCCCGCACTTTGGGCAGACCCAGTCGTCCGGCAGATCGGCAAAGGCGGTTCCGGCCTCGATGCCGTGTTCGTAATCACCTTCTTCCGGGTCGTAGACATAACCGCACGGGCATTCATACTTGTCCATAATGGGTCTCCTTTCTTTGGGTTAGAAACGATAGTGGAATAAAACATCCCAGTCGTGCCCGTCTTAATGATTATAGCCGTCTTGGTGGCGGGCCTTTTTTGCTGCCTTGTTTTTATACATGGCCCGGTCTGCCTGGTGGAGCAGATCGTCGATGGAGCAGGGGGCCAGATGCTCATAGCGGCCCATTCCGACACTGAGGGACAGTGGGTATTGGCGGGTAGTCATCCTGTTAGCCTTTTCGATACTTTTGCTCAGGCGGTTGCGGATGGTTTCCTCATTGCCTATTGCTGAGTTGTCTGTGTAGAGTATGACAAACTCATCTCCGCCCAGTCTGCCGACCACATCGGCTAGTCGGAAGGTGTCCTGAAGCAGGGTAGCGACTTCAATGAGGGCCTGGTCGCCGATGGTGTGTCCCAGTGTGTCGTTGATCCATTTCAGGTTGTCAAAATCGGCATAGACGAGCAGAAGATCTGTATTATCACGGGCGCTGATTTTTAGTAGCGTTTTGGCCAGGGTCATGAAGCCTCGACGGTTGAAAAGCCCGGTGAGCTCATCGGTCAGGGCAGATTCCCGCAGCCTTTCTTCCATTTGCTTGTGTTCGGTGATATCCCGCATGATGGCGACGACAAAGGCACGTGTTTCATCGATGCTGGGAAGAAAATGGATGGTGATCATTTTGTTGTTGAGCAGAAGGGGTGCGGTCTCGTTGATGATCAGCGGTTCAGGGCCAACGGTGTTCAGCAGGGTGCGTAGTTGCTCCCGGTCTTTTTCAAGAAAAAGATCGAAAAAACAAGATGATAACAGATTTTCTTCCCCTAGGCCGCACAGCGTAAGAGCGGCGGTGTTGACATGAAAGATCGTGCCGTCCAGAGTACATTCTATCACTCCTTCGGGCAGACTGTTGATGATGTGTTCATAATGCCGTCTGGCAAACAGCAACTCCGAGGTGATATGCCGCTTGTACAGGCTTTCTCCGCCGAGGATCTGGCCTTTCAGTTCATGAAGGGTGCCGTTGTCGATATGCTTGATGACCAGGGCGATATGCGTCTCGGTATTTTTGAACGGACCTTTAGCGATGCAGACATCGGCTCCTAACTTGAGGATATTGATTTCATCCTCAAGCTCTGTGGCTGAGTAGATGATGATAGGGAGATGTTTCAGTTCGGTCCGGTTGCGGATAATCTGGCAGAGTTTTTCCCCATTGATGTTGGGCATGATCAGGTCGGTGAAAATTAGGTCTGGTGTTATCTGCTGGAGAATTTTTAGAGCTGCAAGCCCATCTTCCGCGGTAATTACTTCGTGCCCCTGCCTTTTCAGGAATTCTACCAGCAGTTTTAAGGCAACAGGGTGGTTTTCTACTACCAGAATCTTTTTCATGGTGTAACGGTATCCAGGATTTTCAAGTTTGATATATAGGACAGTAACACTTTTTGTATCATGAAAAAACTGTAAAATATCAAGATGTTTGGCTCATGTTTTCCGTTTTGGGGATAGAATACAGAGTATTCGGGAGCTCGTCAATAACCCTGGAGGGCCAGCAAAATATCCACGGCCACTGCGGCAATGGAGAGGACAAAGATGAACAGGTAGTTGATATTCTCCTTGGACTTGATAATGGAGGAGAGCACATAGGCGATGAGGGCGCGATCTTCGTGAGTGATCTCGCCTTGGCCCTGAATTTTTTCCAGCAGCCGGTTGGTGTGAATGGCTTTTTTTCTTTTTTCGGAGATATGGTAGCGGTAGGCGAAAAATAAGATATAGCCGATGACCCCTAAATACCAGACCGGCCGCATCATGGAAGGGCGGAAGGTGTTGATGATGGTTAGCAGCCGGAAGGCCACGGCGGAGAGCAGGCCGATCACCAGAAAGAGGTAGATGACAAAAGGGGAGACGGTTTTGGGCAGATTGGTCATGGTTGGATGTTCCGGCTCACGCGAAAAGAGACTGACAAGATGGGTGCAATCCCCAACGATATATGCTAAATTTTTATGAAAATCCGGATATCTTTTCAGTATAGAGTATTGTCGATTGCGGCATAAAAATGAAGGAAAAAATATGGTCACCCAAAAGATTATCTATACGGAAGTTGATGAAGCCCCCGCCCTGGCAACCTGGTCCCTGCTCCCGATTCTTCAAGCTTATACAAAAGGTTCGGGCATTGTTGTTGAAATCATGAATATTTCCCTTGCTGGCAGGATTATCGCCAGTTTTCCGGAAGTTCTGAATGAGAGCCAGCGCCTCCCGGATGATCTAACCGAACTGGGTAGGCTTGTTAAGTTGCCGGAGACCAATATCATCAAGCAGCCCAATATCAGCGCTTCCATTCCGCAATTGCAGGGGGCAATCAAGGAGTTGCAAGAGAAGGGCTACGCTATCCCGGATTATCCCGAGACCCCAACAACTGAGGCTGAGAAGGAATTTAAGGCCCGATTTGCCAAGGTGTTGGGAAGTGCGGTAAATCCAGTCCTGCGGGAAGGAAATTCTGATCGACGGGCGGCAGTTTCCGTAAAACGGTTTGGCCAGAAAAATCCGCATAAAATGATGAAACCATGGCCTGTTGTTTCTAAAAGTCGAGTTGCATATATGACCGGCGGGGATTTCTACGGTAGTGAAAAATCGCTGACAGTTACCAGGACGTGCGAGGTGCAGATCGAGTTTGTTGGCGACGATGGCGCCATTTCGGTGCTCAAGGCGAAGACTGCCTTGCTTGCGGGCGAGATTCTTGATGCCTCGGTCATGAATGTTGCAGCCCTGCGGAAATTCTATGTCCAGCAGATTGAGGCGGCCAAGAATGACGGGCTGTTGCTGTCGCTGCATCTCAAGGCTACCATGATGAAGGTCTCAGACCCGGTTATGTTTGGTCACGGCGTCACCGTTTTTTATCAGGATGTTTTTACCAGGCATGCCGCGATCATCAAGGAGCTGGGGGTCAAGGTCAATAACGGCCTGGGTGATCTGTATGCCAAGATCCAGAGTCTGCCGGAGACAAAGCGGGCCGAAATCGAGGCAGACATTGCCGCAGCTTACAAGACCAATTGTGAACTCGCCATGGTGGATTCCAGCAAGGGCATCACCAATCTGCATGTTCCTAATAGCGTGATTGTTGATGCCTCCATGCCGGTGGTGATCCGGGACGGCGGCAGGATGTGGGGGGCAGATGATCAGTTGCACGATACCATCGCCATGATCCCGGATCGCTGTTATGCCATGATCTACCAGGAGGTCGTTGAAGATTGTCAAAGGCACGGCGCCTTTGATCCCGCCACCATGGGCAGCGTCGCCAATGTAGGGCTGATGGCGCAAAAGGCCGAGGAGTATGGCTCTCATGACAAGACCTTTCTCGCCCCCGGCAAGGGAACCATCCGCATGGTGGATAACACATCCGGCGCAATCCTGCTGGCACAGCCGGTGGAAACGGGCGATATCTTCCGGGGTTGCCAGACCAAGGATGCGCCGATCCAGGATTGGGTCAAGCTGGCTGTAAATCGCGCCAGGGCAACCGGCACCCCGGCGATTTTCTGGCTGGATGCAAACCGGGCTCATGATGCCGAGCTGATTAGCAAGGTGAAAGCCTATCTGCCAAACCATGACACCAGCGGCCTGGAGATCTGGATCATGCCGCCGATCGAGGCAATGCGCTTTACGCTTGCCCGCACCAGAAAGGGAGAGGATACCATCTCGGTTACCGGCAACGTGCTGCGCGATTATCTCACCGACCTGTTCCCCATTCTGGAATTGGGCACCAGCGCCAAAATGCTCTCCATCGTCCCTCTGATGAACGGGGGAGGGATGTTTGAGACCGGGGCGGGCGGTTCAGCGCCCAAGCATGTGGAGCAGTTTATCCGGGAAGGCCATCTGCGCTGGGATTCCTTGGGGGAATTTTGCGCCTTGGTGCCATCATTTGAGCATATCTATTCCACCTTTCATAATGAAAAAGCGTTGCTTTTTGCGGAGACGCTGGACCAGGCCATAGGGAAGTTTCTGGAAAACGAGAAGTCCCCTTCTCGCAAGGTAGGGGAGCTCGATACCCGGGGTAGCCATTTTTATCTGGCTCTTTATTGGGCGCAAAGCCTGGCGGAACAGAGCAAGGATACAGGGGTACAGGCGCGTTTTGCCAAGGTGGCGCAGGCGCTTGCCGACAACGAGGCAACGATTGTCGCCGAGCTGAACAGCGTCCAGGGGAGGCCGGTGGATATCGGCGGCTATTATTGTCCGGACCGGGAAAAGGTCACGCAGGCCATGCGTCCCAGCGCAACTTTCAATGGAATTGTGGATGCCATCTGAAGTATGATGATAGGCGAAAGGCTTTTCTCAATAAGGTATACAGGAGGAAGCACCATGAAAAAGATTGTGTTGTTGCTGGTAAGCGGCCTGTTTTTTCTTGCCGGGGGGTCGGCCTTGGCCAGTAAGTCGTTTGTCCGGATGGAGCAGGCGCCTGTCCGTCTGGAAGCCCCTGCAAATGCCACTCAGGGGCAGAAAATCAAAATTAAACTCTTTGTCTCGCACAGTGCCAATAATTTTTTCCATCATACAAAACTGGTGACTCTCACCATCAACGGGCAGGAGGCGGCCCGTTGGGAGTTCAGCGGGAGCAGTCTTCCAGAGGCGGCCGAGTTCAGCCGCACCTTTGATTATGTGATGGCTGGGCCGATTACCCTTGAATCCGCGGCATTCTGTAATATGCATGGCAGCGCCAATACGGCAAAGGCGACCGTGGGCCTGCAATAGAGTAAAGCTGGCCGGATGCTTTCTTTCATTGGGAGGGGATTATGATTATGCGGATCGGCGGAATTTCCCTGGTGCAGCTTCTCGGGATCATCAATTTTCTGCTGCTGCTGTTTCAGTTGTCTTCCGGCCAGCATTGGATCCAGGTCAAAATCGGCATGCACCGCAAGGTTGGCCTGGCGCTTGTTGCCACGGCAAGCCTGCATGGATTTTTGGCGATTGTGACCGCCAATTAAAAAGACGTAGCGGACAGCCGATTTTATGCCCGGATCAGGGCGAGCAGCTCCTCGGTTTTGGCGGCCAGCAGGGCCGGATCACCTTTTGTTTCCACATTGAGGCGTAGGACCGGTTCGGTGTTCGAGCTGCGGATGTTGAAGCGGAAATTTTCCGCGGTAAAGCTTAAGCCATCGGTGTAATCCCTCTTCCCCGGCGTTTCGGCATACAATGCTTCCACCCTGGCAATCACCGCCGCTGGATCCGTCACCCGGGTGTTGATCTCGCCGCTTACCGGAAAAGCAGTCTGCCGTTTCCGTACCAATTGCGAAAGAGGCAGTCCGGACTTGCTTAACATCTGGGCGACCAGCAGCCAGGGAATCATCCCGGAATCGCAGTAAGCAAAATCGCGGAAGTAGTGGTGGGCGCTCATCTCGCCGCCGTACACCGCATCCTCGGCCCGCATCCGCTCCTTGATAAAGGCGTGGCCGGTCTTGCTCATTATCGGGATACCGCCCGCCTGCCTGACCAGTTCTTCGGTATTCCACACCAACCGCGGGTCGTGGATGATTTTTGCCCCAGGATGCTTGACCAGTATGGCCTGGGCCAGCAACCCCACCAGGTAGTAGCCCTCGATAAAGCCCCCCTGTTCGTCAAAGAAAAAGCAGCGGTCAAAATCGCCGTCCCAGGCAAGGCCGAAATCGGCGCCGTGTTCCCGAACCGCCTTGGCCGTGATCTCCCGGTTTTCCGGCAGGAGCGGGTTGGGTACTCCGTTGGGGAAGCTGCCGTCTGTTTCCCACTGAAATTTGATAAACTTAAAAGGCAGTTGCGCGGCCAGCTGGTCGATCACCGGGCCAGCGCAGCCATTGCCGGCATTGGCCACGATTGTAAGGGGTTTCAACCCTTTGGTTTCAACATAGCCCAGCAGATGGTCGATATAGGCGGACTTGTTGTCCAGGCGGGTCAGGACGCCAGGCGTATTGGCGGTAATCCGATGGCCCTCCGCGGCCAGCCGTTCGATTTCCCGCAGGCCGGTGTCGCCGGAGATGGGCCTCGCTTCCTGGCGGACCAGCTTCATGCCGTTGTAATCCGCCGGGTTGTGGCTGGCGGTGACAATGACCCCGCCGTCCACCTCAAGATTAAAAGCGGCAAAGTAGATCTCCTCTGTGCCGCACAGACCCAGATCCACCACATCCACCCCGGCGGCAAGAAAGCCCTCGGCCAGACTCTTGACCAGGGCTGGGCTGGAGAGGCGGATGTCGTGGCCGAGGGCTACTTTTTTCGGAGCGAATTTGGCGCTGTAAGCCTGGCCGATGTTAAAGGCCAGGGCCTCATTTAGTTCATCGGGCACCCGGCCCCGGATGTCGTAGGCCTTGAAGCAGGGAAGTTGAGCGGGCATGGGGTCTCCGGGGAAAAATGGCAGGTTAAATGGGGATCGACCGTTTGTCTGACGTTTTGTATCATACCTCACAAATTATATTTTGCCACCTGCCTCATTATGGTATGCTAAATAAGGAAATGGTGCGGTAAAGTATTATGCAAATTCAAGGAGGAAAAAAATCATGTTGAAGAGTTTTAAATCGATCACCCTGTTTGCTACTGGAATAGCCGTATCGCTGAGTATGTCTGCCCCGGCCACAGCCGCCCCGGAACCCACCTGGCGTAGCGATATCGCCCCCATCGTGGCGAAATGTGACGCCTGCCATGGAGCAAGTGCCCCTGAGTACAACGACTGGATGCAACTTGATGGTGCAAAGCGCAAGACGGTTGCGCCCAGGATGGATACGTATCCGCATTTTATGAGTTATGTGGTTTGGCCGGCAACTGGGGCAATGATGCGGCGGCTCGACGATGGCAGCTCTGCTGGCGGCAAGCCTGGCAATATGTATCAGTATCTTGGCGGTACCGATGAGGAACGGGCCAAAAATCTGAAAACGATCAAGGCCTGGCTCGGCGAAGGGGCTTGGAACCTGAATCGATTCAAGGCAAAAGGCGATGTTCCGGGGATTAACAAGGAACAGTTGGAAAAAATCAAGGCTAAATACTAAAGATCAGGTTGGAGTCAGGGAAGGGGATAATGGTTTTTCGCGAAAGATCAGCGACCATGACGGCCAGAATCGCTGATCTTTATCGCCGGATGGAAATGGCCTACGACCTTGTCGCCCGACAACTGGATTTCACCTGCCAGGGATGCCCGGATAACTGCTGTGACTCCTATTTTCTCCATCATACCTATGTGGAGTGGGCCTATCTTTGGCAGGGAATTATAGAGCTTGCGCCAGCGCAACGCAAAATCATCGAAAATCGGGCGTCCGATTATGTAACGGCCTGCGAGGAGGCGCTGACTAAGGATGAACGATCTCAAGTCATGTGCCCGCTCAATGAAGAAGGCCGGTGCATTCTCTACCAGCATCGATTGATGATCTGCCGGATGCACGGGGTGCCCTCCAGTCTCATCTTTCCCAATGGGCAGAGCAAAAAATTCCCCGGTTGTTTCCGCTGTCAGGAGATCGTGGGGGATAGACAAGTGGTGCCAGAGGTGGAACGAGCCCCTCTTTTCAGAGAGCTGGTGGCCTTAGAGCAGGAACTGTGCGGGGGACAACAGGGCAAATTGCCCAAGGTGAAAAAGACCATTGCGGAGATGATCTTGCTGGAGCCGCCTACCCTATCTCTCCCGCATTAACTCGGCAATCTGGAAGGCCAATTCTAAGCTTTGTTCTGCGTTCAGGCGCGGATCGCAGTTAGTCAGGTAGTTCTCGGCCAGATGGTGATCGAGAATCTTTCTGCTGCCGCCGGTGCATTCGGTGACGTTTTCCCCGGTCATTTCAAAATGGATGCCTCCTGGTATTGTATCCTCGGCCCAGTGGATCTCGAAAAATGAGCGAATCTCGCTCATGATCTCGTCAAAATTCCGGGTTTTGTGGCCGCTCTCCGCAGTGTAAGTGTTGCCGTGCATGGGGTCGCAGCTCCAGACCAGCCGGAATCCTTCCTGCTTCATGGCGCGGGCCAGGCTGGGCAGGCTGTCGCCGATCTTTTTCGCGCCGAAGCGGGTGATCAAGGTCAGACGGCCTGGCTCGTTGTCTGGGTTGAGGACGCTGACCAGTCTTTTCACCTCATCAAGATTGTGCTTGGGCCCGATCTTGACCCCGATAGGATTATGCACCCCGCGAAAAAATTCCACATGCGCCCCGTCGAGCTGGCGGGTGCGCTCGCCGATCCAGAGCATATGGGCCGAGCAGTCGTACCAATCGCCGGTGGTTGAGTCCTGGCGGGTCAGGGCCTGCTCGTAGCCCAGAAGCAGCGCCTCGTGGGAGGTGAAAAAACTGGCTTGCGTGAGCTGGGGGATCTCGGTATCGATGCCCACGATGCGCATGAAGTTGATGGCCTGGTCAATCTGACGGGCAAGTTTTTCATACTGTTGGCCCTGGGAGGAGCGGCCCACGAACTCGTTGTTCCAGGAATGAACCCGTTCCAGGGAGGCGTAACCGCCCATGGTAAAGGCGCGCAGGATGTTCATGGTGGCGCAGGCCAGATGATAGCCTTTGAGCATCCGCTGCGGGTCTGGTCGCCGGGCCTCGGGGGTTGGCTCGATGGCGTTGACCATGTCGCCCCGATAGCTGGGCAGCTCAAGACCATTTATCATTTCGGTATCGGCGGAGCGGGGCTTGGCGTACTGTCCGGCCATGCGCCCCACCTTGATCACCGGCTTGCCGCCCGCGTAGCTCATGATTACTGCCATCTGCAGGATCACCTTGAGCAGCTCCCGGATGGCCGGGGCGGTGCACATGGAAAATTCTTCGGCGCAGTCGCCGCCCTGAAGCAGAAAGGCCTTGCCCTCGGCAGCCAGGGCCAGTTGCTTCTTCAAGGTGCGGATCTCTCCGGCAAAGACCAGAGGCGGCAGTTTGGAGATGGTCTGCACTGTCTCGGTAAATTCATTTTTATTTGGCCAGTTGGGTTGTTGCAGGGCGGTGCATTGCTGCCAGCTGGTCTTGCTCCAATCGGACATGGTGTTCTCCTGAAAATTATAGGTACTATGGGACCCATAGGACTTATAGAAAGGCCTTCTCAGCCTTCTCAGCCTTCTCAGCCTTCTTTCGCCCCGGGCAGCGCACAGGGCCCCCCGGCGCAGCAGGTCTCGACATCAAAGGCATTCAAAATCCGCAGCTCCGGCTCCCGCCGCTCCGGGGCCACCGGGCGAAAATCCAGGCCCGGCAGCAGGGCGACAACCGCCTCCCGGGTGGGGATGGCCCCCAGCCCGGTGGCCAGCACCTTGCCGGTTCTGGTGTCCAGCAACTCAGCATCCTCGCCGTTGGTCACCACAGCAAGAGGAATCATCTGATTCTCCTCCAGCACCCTGGCTGCGGCAAGGGCCGGACGCTCCCGTGTCACCAGCGAGCCGGGGCCGTAGCGCAGGATCATCACCCGCTGGCCTGCGATGCTTACCACAATGTCTATCTTCGAGGCTACAAACTGACTGGCAAACAGGGTTTCAATCCTGCGCCGCATCTCTATGGCGCTCTTGGCAAACCCTTTTTCTTCCACCAGAAGCCGGGCCAGTTTCTGGCGGTAGCGCTCGTCATCGGTATCCACCAGCGTTTCGCCGCTAACGTAATCGATCAGGCTGCCGTAGATCATATGGTGCGAAGGGATGTCCGCCATATCTCCAAACCCAGAAATAAAAAAAAGAGGAGGCCGCAGCCTCCTCTTTTAAAAAGGCCGTCCCGAATCAGGGAAAGCGGCCTCTATATAATGCCGCTTTTTTACAGAGTCAGCCAAGACTCGCTGAACACGTTCTGGCCAGACAAAACCTTATAGGTTTTGTAATGTTCAATGGCGGTGCCGGTCAGGCCCGCGGGATCGGGATCGTTGCCGTCCATCATGCCGTGGACCATGTCCACCAGATTCTGGCGTTCGCCCTTGCAGATGGCCATCAGCTCAGTGTCGTACACATTGACGATGGCGGTGGTGATTCCGTACTTCATCAGCATGATCAGGTAGGTGCGGTCGAGGTATTTGCGCAGGTGCTCGGCCACGCCGTTGCTGACGTTGGACAGCCCCACGGTGGAACCGGCGCCAGGGGCGATTTCCTGCAGCATTTCCATGAACTCAAGGCCGGAGGCGATCTGGTCGGCGCCTAAGGTGATGGGGGTGCCGATCGGGTCAAAAAGCATCTTTTCGTTGGGGATGCCGGCCTCGGCCAGGGCCATCATCAGGTCCACAGCCATGGCGGCGCGCTCGTTGGAGTCACGGGGCATGCCGTCCGGGCCCCAGAGGAGGGCGATAACATTGCAGCCTGCTTCGGCGGCAACGGGGATGAGCTTTTCCATCCGTTCTGGCTGGGCGGAGATAGAGTTCATGATCGCGGCTTCGCGGTTTTTCACCACCTTGAACCCGGCAGCCATGGCGTCGGTGTTGGTGGTGTCCAAGCAAAGGGGCAGGGAGCTTACCGCCTCTACGGTCTGCACTGCCCAGGGCATCAATTCGATACCATCCTTACGGGCCGGGCCGATGTTGAGATCCAGGTAGGAGGCGCCAGCAGCGGTCTCTTCTTTGGCCATTTCCTGAACAGGTCCAGGATTTCTTTCCTTCATGGCGGTGCCGCTTCTTTTTCCCATGATATTGATGCTTTCCGCGATGGCTGCTACCTTCATTGTTTTCTCCCGTGCTATGGTTTAAATCGTAATATGTACCCAGAGGGTATAAGTTTCGTTTGAGCAGGCAAGCTGCTCAACTCAGCTATATCTCTACCGCTCCTGACGGAAGCGGCGGCTTTCCCGCGTGTAAGAGTGCATGGTAACGTGGGAAAATAGCGTTTTACAAAACGGATGTCAACAGACAACAGGGCGTAGTAGTGTAAAAAGTATAAATCTGATGGGGAAATCGGTGAATGTAAAAAGTGATCATAGGTTTGTTATAAAAAAGCCGTACCTATTCAACAGCACTGCTTCGCTGCTACCGCAGATGCGCTATGCTATTGCACATGAGCAGGCCGATGACAAGTAAGCGAGTGCAGCGAGACTGCGAAGCAGATGTGGAGGTGTTGAATAGTTTCTAAAATCAGAAAAAATATCTAATCCTGAGTTCGAGCTTGTTGCTGTTTTGCTTTTCGCCGTACTCGCTGAAAACAGCGCCGTTTAGCAGGGAAAACCGCAGCCGCAGCTCCCAGTTGGTAAAGCCGGTGTAAACCGCCTCGGGCGAGAGCGACCAGCTATGGTCGTCAAGATTCATGATGGCGGTGAGGCCAGGTGCGAAGTAGAGCAGGTCGAAGGGCTCCTTCTGGCTCAGGCGGAGATAGAGGGAGTCGCGACCGGGCTGGGGCCGACTGTAGAGCTGGCTGAGGCTTGCCGCCTTATCGAGCAGGGTGGTGGCGCCGGTGGTCTCGTATTGGGCCGAACCGTCGGCGACCAGATTGAAAAAGCGGTCTATCTCCTCGGTGTTGTAGCCATCGCCGTTGTGGTAGTACTCGACGATGGTGGTCAGCTCACGTTCGCTTAAGTAGCGCAGGCCGACAAGCCAACTGGTGTCGGCCACGTCATGGGTGGTGACGCTGTTGTCCGTCATAAGCGTCCGCACTGGCTGGCGCGGGGTGTGGGCCAGTTCGCCGTGGATTTCGAGATTGGTCGTCAGGTTGCGCGAAAAATCGAGGCCATACCGGGTGGTCCGGCTGTTGCCTCCGTACCAGAGCAGATCGATATCGGTGTCGTGGAAAAGGAAATAGAGCTTGGCCGCAAGGTTCACGTTGTCGCGTTCGCCGAAATCCTCATTCACCCCTTGCCAAACCGGCAGCGCCACGGTGGTGAGGGCCATGGTTCGGAGCGGCCCTGCAAAACTCCTGATCAGGTCGAGCCCGGCGCCGATAAAGCCCTCCATCGCCTCTTCCGGCTCGTTTGGGTCCTTGGGCCGGGCGATGAAGCCCACCGGGTTCCAGGCATAGCCCTTGCCCCATTTGAAGGTTTTCTTGCCCAGCTCGATGGTGGTGCTGGGCGCGGCCTTGATGCTGGCATAGCCCTCGAAGAGCTCGGCCTGATCGTTCCAGGCGAGGTCGTCCTGGGCCGCCGAACCTTGCACCCGCCAGTTGAAGCTGGTGATCCCCCGGGTGTAGCTGCCGTCGAGCTGGAGGGTGGCCCCAAGCCGATCCAAGGTGGAGCGCGGTTCGCGGTAGAGATTGAGCCGACTCAAGGCGCCATCCTGGTTGATGTCGCTGTGTTCGCCTTTCAGCTCGGCATAGCCGCCCCACTCCAGAGATTTTTTTTCAAAGGCCGCCGCATCGAAGTGGAACTCCTCCTCCGCCCGCAGCGGACCGGGCAGCAGGCAGAGCAGGAGAACGGTGGCCCGGCCAAGCCGCGTGCTCATCGCAGTTCTTCCACCCTTGGCAGATAGTTAAGGGTGAAGACCTCGTCGGCCAAGGCGCGTTTCTTGATCGAGGCATAGATCATCACCGATTTATACCCTTTGTAGAGCGGGCTGTCGGTTTCGAGCACCGAGGGTCGGACGATGCCGCCGCCGAAGTCCTTGATTTCCTTGTAGTAGAGGGTCTTGATCAAGAGGCCGCTGGCGGCGTAGCATTCGACCCGGGTCGGCACCAGGGCCTTTTTGTCCACCGTCATCTTCAGCCGGTCATAGGCCACGGCCGCGGTTTTCGCCTTGAGGTCGAGAAGATACCCGGCACCGCTTTCCTCCATTTTGGTCGGCTCGTATTCGGTGGTGTAATCGAGGCGCAGGATATCGGCGTTGTTGAAGACCCCGCCCACCACCGATTGCAGGCTGGTGATGCGGATGGGCTTGCCGACACTGGGGATGTAGAGCCACATGTTGTCGTCGAGCCGCAGGCTGGCGCGGCCCTTTTCGCTGGCCGGGGCAAGGAAAAGGGCCACCATCTTGTCGCGGCCCTTGCGGACGCTGTAGAGGACAAACTCCTTCTTGCTACCGTCCGGCTCAATGTTGATCAGCTTGCGGTACATCTCCGACGATTCCGGCTCAAGATTGCGGTCCACCTTGGTAAGAACCTCCCCGGCAGTCAGGGCCAGGGCCGGGGATGGGGCCAGCCAGGCGGCCAACAGTAGCAGTGGGAGTATCATTTTTCTGCCCATGTTTTGTTCCTCCTTTTGGCTGCTACAGATGCCGCAGGGCCTTGATCGGATCCAGCCGCGAGGCCTTGAAGGCGGGCTGCAGGGTGGCCAGCACCGCGCCGGCGATGACGATGGCCGAGATGACGGCCAGCTCCGCCGGGTCGATTGCAGCCTCAAGGATGAGCCCTGTTTGCCGACCGAAGTTGTAGGAGATTTTTGCGATATTCAGGGCGCCCACCAGCAGCACCCCGAGGAGGCTGCCGCTCACCGCGCCCGCCACCCCCAGGCTGAAGCCCTCCAGCATGAAGAGGGCGAGGATCTTGCCCGGCAGGGTGCCGATGGCCGCCATGGTGCCGATCTCCCGGATGCGCTCGTAGACCGCCATGATCATCACGTTCATGATGCTGACCAGGACGATGGCGATGAGCATCAGTTTGATGAAGAAGGTCATCACGTCGATCATCCGGGCGATGTTGAAGAAGGGCGAGAGCTTTTCCCAGGTGTGGAGTTCGAAGATCGGCTTCTGCTGCTGGTTCAGCTCCTTGGCGAGCAGGCCGTCCAGTTGGGCGCTCACCGCATCCAGTTGCCTGAAATCCTTGAGGCGGATAGCCACCTCGCTGATCTCCCGGCCCTGAAGCCGGAGGATCTCGGCGGCGTCTTCGATGTGGAGATAGCCGTCCCTACCGCCGGGGCCGGTGGCGCTTTCAAGGATCGCGCTCACCGTGAGCGGCTTGCCGTTCACCGAGCCGTCCTGGTTGGTGGCGACGATCACCACCTGGTCGCCGACTTTGACCTTCATCCCCTTGGCCAGCAGTTCGGGCAGCCAGAGATGGCCGCGCCCCAGGGCCTTGTTCCCTTCCAGGACCCGACCGGCCAGAAGCGGCACCGTGGCCAGTTCCCGCTCCGGATCGACCCCGTTTAAGCGAATATTGGTGGTCTCGACAAAGGTACTGAACATGGCCCCGAACTTGACCCGCGGCGACCAGGCCGCGATCTCAGGCCGGCCTTCGAGGATCTTTTCCAGCCGGGCCATGGTTCCGGCTTTGAGGTTGAGATTGAGGGGCAGGTTGTCGATGGAGGTCACATAGCCCTTGCGGTGGATCTGGAGGTGGCCGAGCATGGCGTCGGTGTTCTGGGCGATCATCATCGCCTTGAAGGAGCCGGTCACCGCTACAAAGACCAGAACAAAGATCACGCCGATACTGATGAGCGAAGTGGTGAGCAGGGTGCGCCGCTTGTAGCGCAGCAGGTTGCGGATGGCGATCTTGCACAGTTTACCCATGATGCACCCCTCCTTGATTATTGGAATTTTTCAGCAGCCCGTCTTCCAGGGTGTAGATGATCTCCGCTTCGCCGACGATCTTGGGGTCGTGGGTGGAGAAAATGAAGGTAGTGGCGAATTCGTCCCGCATCTTTTTCATCAGTTCGATCACCCGGTAGGCCGTCTGGTGATCGAGGTTGGCGGTGGGTTCGTCGGCCAGCACCAGCTTGGGGTTGGTGACCAGAGCCCTGGCCACCGCCACCCGCTGTTTCTGGCCGCCGGAGAGCTGATCCGGGTATTTGTCCCGCTGTTCGCTCATGCCCACTGCCTCGATCAGGGCCGTCACCCGGTCGTGGCGCTCCGCCGCCGGGGTTTCCTGGACCATCAGCAGCGGGTATTCGATGTTCTCGTAAACGGTGAGCACCGGCAGCAGGTTGAAGTCCTGGAAGATGAAGCCGATGGTCTCGCCCCGGAACAGGGCGCCTTCCTTGCGGCCAAGGGCAAGGACGTCGGTGCCTGCCACCTCGAGGCTGCCGGCGGTGGGCTTGTCCAGGCAGCCGATCATATTGAGCAGGGTCGATTTGCCGCTGCCAGAAGGGCCGACGAAGGCGACGAAGGCGGCGGGGTCGATGGCGAAATCCACCCCCCGGATCGCCTGGACCTCCACCTCGCCGATGGTGTAGGTTTTTTCCAGCCCTTTCGCGGTTACAAGTGCCATGGCATTACCTCTCTGATTGGGACTGCGCAGTTACCGGCAAATGCGGGGCCTGCCGGGAGGCCGAAGGCCTGCAATATGCCATGATTATCGTACCGACGGAGAAGAGATGTCAAAGGAAAAAGTTAACAAGCAAAGACTTAAATATTAAAAGCGCCCCGGTGGAACCATGCAGTCAGGGCAGACTTATTCCGCCTTCAGGGCCGCGATGGGATCGAGGCGCGCGGCCTTGGCCGCCGGGTAGACTCCGAACAGGACGCCGACCAGGGCGGAAAAGCAAAATGAGACGAGCATGGCCGCCAGCGGCAGGGTCATGGGCCAGCCAGTAAAGAAGGAAGCGCCGAGGGAGAGCGCCACCCCGAGGACGATGCCGACCAGGCCGCCGCTGACGCTCAAGACAAAGGACTCCACCAGGAACTGGAGGAGGATGTCTTTTCTTTGTGCTCCGACCGCCCTGCGGACCCCGATTTCCCGGGTTCGCTCCTTGATCGAGATCAGCATGACCGCAAGGATGCCGACCCCGCCCACCAGCAGGGAGATGCCGGCCACCGCCCCCAGAAGATTGGTGAAGGCCTGGCTGGTTTCCTTTTCCGCGGCCACGATCTCGGTCTGGCTCTGGATCGTGAAGTCGTCGGGCTTTTCCCGCAGCCGGTGCCGTTCGCGCAGGATCTCCCTGGTTTCCGCCACCGCCGCTTCGATGCTCTCTGAACTTGTCGCCTGGATAAAGATGTTGTTGATGTAGGTGAGGTTGAACAATCGCCGCAGGCCGGTCTGGATGGGGATGTAGATCACATCGTCCTGATCGCCGCCGGCCAGGTCGGTGCCCTTTTCGGCCAGCAGCCCGATAACCGTAAACGACACCTTGCCGATCCGGATCTCCTCGCCCACCGGATTGCGATCAGCAAAAAGATTTTGGGCAACGCTGGCGCCGATTACCGCGACCCGCTGTTTGGCGCGGTCCTCCTCCTCGGTAAAAAATCGGCCCCGGGCGATGGCCAGCCCCCTGACCGGCACCATTGCTTCGCTGGTGCCGGTGATGGTCGTGGTGGTGCTGAGAGCGCCATGCTTGACCAGCATCTTTCTGCCCTGGGCCGGGGCAAGATTCCTGATCGAGCGGGTCTCCTCTGCAAGCGCCCGGAAGTCCTTCAGGGTAAGGCTGGCGACATTGCCGGTCTGCCGTGGGCGTCCGGCAATGATTCTGACCTGGCCGGCGGTGACCATGACCAGATCGGTGCCCATGGCTTGAATCTTCGCCAGCACCTGGCGCTCGGCGCCATCGCCGATGGCCACCATCACGATCACCGAGCAGACACCGATGACGATGCCCAAGGTGGCCAGGGCGGTTCGCACCTTGTGGATGAACAAGGTCTTCAGCGCGATGCGGGTGCCTTTAAGAAGTTTCATTTATCCTTTGATCGCGGCAACCGGGTCCAGGCCCGCCGCTTTTCTCGCAGGTTGCAGACCGGCAACGATGCCGACCGCGGCGGAAAAGACGATGGCCAGGACAAAGGGTTCCCATGAGAGCACGGCGGGCATCTTTTTGATTCCCGCGATGGCCAGGGAGATGGCAATCCCCAGGATCGTGCCGCCGATGCCGCCGCAGAGGGTGACGATCAGGGCCTCGCCCAGGAATTGCTGGCGGATGTCCCTGGCCTTGGCGCCGAAGGCCCGGCGGATGCCGATCTCCTTCTTTCTTTCATTCACCGAGATCAGCATGATGTTGGCGATAACCAGGCCGCCCACCACCAGCGAGATCGAGGCCAGGAGCAGCAGAAAGGTGGTCAGGGTCTTGGAGACCCCCTTGATGGTGCCGGCCATGGCCATGGAGTTGGTCACCCGGAAGTCATCCTCCTGGGGCGGGGTGATGTGGTGGCGTTCTCTGAGGATCGCGCTCACCGAGGTGGTCACTTCGTCAAGGCGATCCGGATCATCCACGTAAAGCCGGATCATGCCGATGGCGGTGGTGTTGAATAGCCTGCGCATGGCGGTGGAAAGCGGCACCACCACCCGGTTGTCCATGTCCATCCCGTGCGGGCTGGCGCCGCGCTTCGTTAGCACCCCGACTACCGTGAAGCTGGTGTTGTTCAGCCGCACCGTCTCGCCGATGGGGTCCTGATCGCCAAAGAGTTCCCTGACCACGGTCTGGCCGAGGACGCAATTCTTGCTCAGGCCCGAGACGTCTTCGGCGCTGATAAAATCCCCCTTTTCGGCGTACCACTGCCAGGCATCGGCAAATTCCGGGGTTACCCCGAACACTGCGGCCTCGGTGTTTTTGCTGCCGGCGACCACGGTCTGGGCAACATGCATGGTGAACGGGGCAATATGCTTGATGCCTTTGATCGAGGCCTTTATGGCCTCGGCATCAGCCATAGTCAGGGTAGTGGTGCTGCCATCCGGGGGGCCGAACATCCTGCCGCCGCCGGCTGAGGCCATGACCGCGTTGGTCCCAAAGTTTTTGATCCCCTTCATGACCTTGTGCTGCGCGCCCTTGGTCAGGGAGATAATGACAGTCAGGGTGGCGACCCCGATCACGATGCCGAGCATCATCAAAAAGGTCCGCATCTTTTGTTTGGCAAGCCCGCTGAAGGCGAGGCCGATGATTCTTCCGGTCTTCATCAGTTGGCCCTCCTTTCGTCGCTTACTACCTGGCCGTCCTTCATCCGGATGATCCGATCGGCTTGCGCCGCCACCTCCGGTTCGTGGGTAACGAGGATGACAGTGCGGCCGTCTTGATGAAGCTTCTTGAAGATGGCCATCACCTCGTTACTTGAGGCGGAATCGAGATTGCCAGTCGGTTCATCGGCCAGAATCAGGGCTGGATCATTGACCAGAGCCCTGGCGATGGCGACCCGCTGCTGCTGTCCGCCGGAAAGTTCCGAGGGCTGATGGCCGACCCGGTCGCCTAAGCCCACGGCCTCAAGGGCAGACTTGGCTTTGGCCTTGATATCAAGATCATCCGGGGAGTAGATCAGCGGTAGTTCGACGTTCTCCAGCGCCGTGGTTCTGGGTAGCAGGTTGAAGGATTGGAAGACAAAGCCGATCTTCTTGTTTCTGATCCTGGAGAGATCGTCATCGTTCATCCCGGCCACCTCGATCCCGTCCAGGAAATATTCACCGCCAGTGGGCTGGTCCAGACAGCCGATGATGTTCATCATCGTTGACTTGCCCATGCCAGAGGGCGCCATGATCGAGACGAACTCGCCCTGGCCGATGGCGAGGTTGATGCCCTGCAGCACCTTTACCTCGGCTCCGCCGTCCTTGTTGTATGTCTTGGTGATGTTCCGCAACTCAATCATTCTCTTCAGCCTCCTGTTATTTTGTAACTATCCAGCAGCACCGCATCTGCGTTGTTATCAGCCTGCTCATGGGCACCAGCACACTTCGCAGGCTTCTGCCTAGCAGCTACGGCACTGCTGGATAGTTACGGTATGGTGGTTTTTGACCATTTCCGGTATTGAGTTGGATAGTTACGTTATTTTTTGCCGGTCTCGCCGGTGACGACCAGATCGCCTTCCCGCACCCCTTCAAGCACCTCGGTGTACTGCCCGTCTTTCCAGCCGGTCTTGATCGTTTTCGCCACGGCCTTGCTGTTTTCCAGAACCCGGACCACCTTTCTGCCGCTCTCCCGGCCGATGGCCTGAGTGGGGACCGTGAGAACCGCGCTCCGTTTGTTCAAATAAAGGGTGGCGTTCACGGTCATGTCCGGTTTGAGCTTGCCTTCCGGGTTCTCGATGGAAATTACCGTGATGTAGTAGACCACGTTGTCCTGGATGGTGGCTTTCGGATAGATGGCGGAGACGGTGCCCTTGAATTCGGTTTCCGGGAAGGAATCGACCGTAAAGCTTGCCTCAAGCCCCGGCCTGATCTTGCCGATGTCGGTCTCGTCAACGTAGGCGTAGACCTCAAGCCTCTTGAGATCGACAATGCTGACGAAGGTCGGCACGTTCTGGGCGGTGGCGGAAACCGTCTCGCCCTGCTGGGTGGCGACCGAGGCGATCACCCCGTCGATGGGGGCGTGGATGTCGGCGTAGGAAAGCTGGGTGGTGTTGAAGCGGATCATTTCTCTGACCTGGTCGGCCTGGGCCTGGGCGGCCTTGTAGTCTTTCTCCGCCACATCTACCTTGTCGCGGGCGACGAAATCCTTGGCAAAGAGGTTTTCCATCCGGGTGAGATTTTTTCGGGCCAGCTCGAGATTGGCCTCCACAACCCGGAGGTTCATCCTGGCCTCGTTGACCTTGGCCTTCAGATCCTCCTGTTCGAGGCGGGCAATGAGCTGGCCTTTTTTGACCACATCGCCGATGTTGGCGTAGAGCCTTTCCACCCGGCCGGAGATCCTGGCGCCTACCTTTACCTCGGCTCCGATCCTGGCCCGGATCACCCCGGTTGCCTGGACAGAAGAGGCAAGGTCACGTCTCTGAACCTTTGTCGTTGTCAGAGGCTTTTTTGTCTGCTCCTGTCCGGCAAACTGCCGGTAAGCCACGGCCGCGGCCAGGATTCCGGCAATGATCAGGATGATGAGTAACCGCCATTTTTTCATTGGTCTCTGTTCCTTTATAGTCCTGTGCCGGTGGCTCGATCGAGCTTTGCCCGGGCGTCGGCGATATCGTAAGTCGAGGTGACGACCTCCGTCCGGGAGGCGGTCAACGCAGTGCGGGCATCGATGAGCTCAAGGAGGGTGCCGAGCCCTTCCTTGTATCTTCCTTCCGAGACCCGCATGTCCTCTTCCGCCTGCTCCAGCCTTTTCTTGCTGGTGACAAGTCGTTCCTGTGCCTCTTTAAGCAACAGCCAGGCCTGCTCAACCTCAAGCTCGATCATTCGCATGGCCTGTATTTGCGCGGCCTTGAGTCCGTCGCGACCGGCCTGGGCCTGGGCGACCTTCGAGCGGGTGGTGAACTGCTCGAAAACCGGGAGGCCGATGGTCACCCCGACGCCCCACTTCCTGTCCGTAGGCACGAAGCCGCTTTCCTGCCAGCCATAGGAGGCGTCCAGGCTGACATTGGGATAGAGGCCGCTCTCGGCTTGCCGGATGGCGGCATTGGCAGCTTCCAGCCGCGCGGTGAAGCCTTTCAGCTCCGGGCGCAGGGCGCGGGCCTCGGCCAGTGCCTCTTCCACCGAGGCTATCTTGCCGGGGGGAGAGGCGTTCTCCGCCCGGCCATCCACAGCAAAACGGCTGGTCACCGGCACCCCCATCGCCGCGGCCAGCGCCGCCTTGGCCGCCAGGACGGCATGTTCGCCCCTGACGATCTCCAGACGGGCGCTGGAGACCTGAACCTCGGATTTGAGCACATCCGCCCGAGGTGAGACCCCTTCCCGGTGGAGGGCCACGGCCTGGGCCAACTGCTGTTCGTTGCCAGCCAGGGCGGCCTTTCTGACCTCAAGCAGGGCCTGTTTTTTGAGGATGTCGAGAAAGGTGGCGCGGACGGTGTAGGCGATATCCAGATCGCTCTTGCCGACCTCGTGTTCCTGGGCGTTGACGCTGTGCTCGATGCCTTTGAGCAGGTTGCTGGTGGCGCCGCCGTCAAAAAGGGGCTGGCGGATCGCCAGCCGGGTGTCATAGCTGTCGGGGGAGGTCTGCCCCATCCCTTCCTGCGGGGTGGTGTAGGTGTAGGCGGAGGATAATTTCAGGGTCGGGTAGTAGCCGCTGCGGCCCTCACCGGTGCTTTCCCGAACCGCCCTGAGGTTTTGCCGGGCCAGATGGCCCGCGGGATTTGTGCGTCGGGCGAGGTCGAGGCACTGGCTTAAGCTGAGGGTCTGTTGGTCGATGGTCACGGTTTCAGAGCCGACGGCAGTTGCGGCCCAGAAGAGCAACAGGGCGGCAAGCACCGGGCCGGCGGTTTTTATTCGGCTGAGGGGCATCCGGTCATTCTTCCTTTGCGCATGGCGTTTTCGATCAGGTCGAAGAAGCGTTGCTGCTCCTCCTTGTTCATCTGGGCCTTCACCTCCAGCATGTGTGCGGCGACCCGCTGCTGCATCTCTTCCTGCCGGGCGCTGATTTCGAAAATCAAGGCCCTGATGGCGGGCAGGTCCGGGTTGTCCCGGCGCATCAAGGCGATCAGCTCCCTTCTGTTTTCGGCGATCTGAGCCCGCTGGTGATCCAGCTCGGCCCGGAAGGGGACGGTTTTTTTCTTCAAGGCCTCGACCTGCCGAGGCGCCAGGGCCATCTCTTCAAAAAGAAAGCGATCCCTGGTCATGCGGGTGCCGAAGGGAGAGGTCCAGCTGTTATTATGCTGGTAATAACGGTAGCCGGCAGTCCCCAGGATCGTCAGGTTCAGGAGCACCGAGACCAGCAGAAGGTATCTGAGCGTACTATTGCGCATGACCATCCTCCAGCATTGCCAGATAAACTCCGCCCAGGGAGCCGGCCGGGGCCGGGGCAAAGAGGTCGAGGGAGAGGCTGGCGCTCGCATTCCCCATGCCCGCCTGTCCCGCGGGAAGGCTCAGCAGACGGCCAAAGACCAGCCCGCTGCCGATGGCCAGAAGCACCACCGCCACCTCGGCGAACCGGAGCCAGACCGGGGTGAAAAAAGGCCGCGCAGGCCCCGCCGGATTGAGCCGGGCCATTACCCGCCGGCTGAAACCGGCAGGCGCTGCGAACCGTTCCGTTTCGACCAGAAGCTGCTGAATCTCCAGGCTGGCGCGCAAGTCCGCCGCGCAGGCTTCGCAGTGGTTTAGGTGGGCTTCAAGCCCCGCCTGCTTGCCGGGTGGCAATTCTTTGTCCAGATGGGTGGACATCAATCTCTGCGCTTTTGGGCATCGCATTTTTCTTCTCCTGTCTGGTTAAACGATCGTACCGCTTTTTTGTTCCGTACTTTTTCGCATCATCTGCCGCAATTCCTCCCGGGCCCGCGAAATTCTGGACTTTACCGTACCTAGGGAAACATCCAAAATCTCGGCGATCTCCTCGTAGGAACAGCCTTCCAGCTCCTTGAGTACCAGGGCCGCCCTCAGTTTGACCGGCAGCCTGGCAAGGCAGGCCTGCACCAGCTCCCTCAGCTGTTTTGCCTCGTAGAGCCGCTCGGGGGTGAAGCAATGCGCCGGCTCCGCAAGCATGAATTCCTCGCCTTTGGAGTTTTTTTGAAACAGGGAGCGCCAAAGGGGTTTTTTTCGGTGGTCAAGGCAGGTGTTGATGGCGATGCGATAGAGCCAGGTCGTAAAAGAGGCGTCGGGCGTAAAGCTGCCCAGATTGCGGTAGGCCTTGAGAAAGGAGTCCTGGGCCGCATCCTCGGCGTCCTGAGCCTGGCCGAGCATATGGCGGCAGAGGTTGTAGATTCGGGCCTGATGGGTACAGACCAGCTCCTCGAAGGCGGAGGCATCGCCCTCCTTGGCTCTGGTTATCAGGTGCAGATCTGGGGGCATGGTTACTCTTTAGTGAAAAATGACGGTCGATCCACAGCAGATTGACCGTCGGTAGAGAGGATTTTTTGAGCAGTTACGATTTTCGGTCTTACTCTGTAGGCGGGTAGCTATCCCCTTCCTTGATGGCGAAAAACATTGAGGCCTTAGCCACCGGCATGGTGGAGATCAGCTCCATTTTGGCCACATCGATCTTGGCCATGAGGTTGTCCTGGGAGGCCACCGCGTAAAAGTACTTGCCGTCCGGGGTGAAATAGGCGGCGTGGGCCTGCTCGGTGCCGTTGCCGATCCGGATATCCTTGAGGTGCGTTTGGCTGGCGACATCGATCACGCTGATCACCCCGTCCTTGTGGTGGACGACGAAGATCTGCTTGCCGTCGGTCGATACGGCCGGATGGCCGGGCCCCTTGCCGGTGGGGATGACTTTGGTCCATTTGCGGGCTGCCACATCCAGCACATGCAGACCGGAGCTGCCGAGATTGCTGAAAAAGTAGAAACGCTTGTCCGGGCTGAAGGAGGCGTGGTGCCCCATCCCCTTTTCTCCGGGCGCAAGAGGGATCGGCAGATCGGCGACCACCGTGTCGGAAGCCGCGTCGATGAGGGTCAGGCTGGTGCCGTCCTTGGTGCTCCCGTTCACCGCGTAGATCAGCTTGCCATCGGGCGAGGCGTGCAGATAGTGGTTGCCGCCGGAGAGGGCGATTCGTTTCACCACTTCGCCTTTGGCCGCATCAACCTTGACGATGCCCTTGTGGACCGAGTCAGGACAATAGACGTATTTGCCGTCCGGGCTCCAGTAGGGATGCAGCATCATGGGCCCCTTGAACGTTTCGGTCGGCATCTCGGCGATTTCCACGGTGCGGCGGATGGCGCTGCTGGCCACATCTACCAGGGTGAGTTTCAGGGCGTCCTTGTAGACCACGGCCAGGGTCTTGTTGTCCGGTGCCAGGGCCAGTTGGAACGAGGTGGCGGGCAGGGGGATGGTCGCGGCCACTTCCAGGGTCTTGGCGTTGATCACGGTAAGCTCTTTGCTGCCGCGGTTGTTGACAAAGATTGTCCCGGCAGGCGTGGCGGCCATGGCATGGGGTACTTTGCCGGTCGGCAAAACCTTGATGGTTTTCTCGCTTAACAGGTCAAGGATCGTCACCGAATTTTCCCCTTCGCTCGATACCAGGGCCAGTCGTTCATTCACCGCGAAGGCAGGTGGGGCGCTCAGGAGCGAGACCAGGATAATGACCGCAATTTGTTTTATCCGCATAATTTTCTCCTCTCAGATTGACAGTAATGGCGAGGTTGCTGCTCTGCCTCGGCCCAGCATGGGCTCGCATAGGGCTTCCCTTGGATGATTAAACGACTGTGCTGCTGTTTTGTTCCGTAATTAATCAGGAACGACCGGTTACAGACACTACCTTGTGCTTTCTGCCGTCATTTGTGGTTTCGAAGGGGGGCTGGTTCAAAACAACTGTTTTTTTGGCGGTGCCGAAGGCATCTTGAAATGACGAGGAGTCGGGATTTTCCTCAATAATGATATCGACACTGGACAGCGATAATATGTAGTAATCGTTCACCTTGGCATCTGCGCCGGGCGCAGCCATTTTTTCAACAGCAGACGGGTGCAGTCTCCAACCAGTCGTGGGGTGTTGGCGGTGAGGTTTTTGCTCAAAGCCGGTGAGGATTTTGGTCCGTTTTGGATTAGCACGGCCTCGGCCAGATAGTGGAGATGCCAGCCCGCTTGCCGCGCCCTCAGGCAATAATCGGCATCGGCGTAATGTGCGGCAAAGCCTTCATCTAATAGGCCGATGTCTTCCACGACTTCCCGACGGATCAGCAGACAGGTATCCAGAAGCCATGGGGCCTCGAAGGAGTGCAGGTGGTCCTGCTCCGCGAGGAGATGCTGCCTGATGATGCTGGGCGCGGCAGACAGCAATCGACCCAGAGGGGTGTGCAGGCAAAGGATTGTGGCCAGCGTTGGGGCAGAACGCACCGTGGGCTGGACCATACCCTGGGGGTCAACGATTCGGGGCGCGGCCAGGCCAGCTTCCGGGTTTTCATCAAGAAAGCGGATCAGGGCAGCAAGGCTGCCGGGAGAAGGCCGGAGGTCTTCATCCCAAAAAGAGAGATAGCGGGCCCTGGCCAGGCGGCAGGCGTGGTTGCGGGCCTTGATTGGATTGTCGGCGCAGTTGTTTTCCAGAATGGTGATCTCTGGGAAAGCCCGTTCCAGCCTGGCAAGGACGGGATGCTCCGGTTGGCTGGCCACTACGATGATCTCTAAAGCTACCTGATCGGTCTCAGCCAGGAGCGTGTCGAGAAAAGGGAAAAGTCCTTCCCCGTTTGCCGGGTTGTGTACAAGACAGACAGCGAGATCTGGTTCTATGTTTTCCATACATTATTAGCGTGGTAATTTATCTTGTACGGTGGGGAAAAGAGCCATATCGGTATGGGGTAAAAAGAGCGAGGCCATGTAGTTGCCCATGAACAGGGGGCTTTCTGAGAGTTCCAGATTAGTGAGCAGCGAGCTGACCATCATCCTCTCCCGGAAGCGGACATGATCGGTGAGGCTGATCTGGCAGCCCAGCATGGAGGCGTTGCCCAGATAGTAGAACTTGTCGCGGTCGATGTCCGGCAGGAGCCCGATGCAGATCGCCTGCTCCAGATCGATATAGGCCCCAAAGTTGCCGGCCATGATTACCCGGTCGAGATCAGCAAAGGTCATGCCCACCGATTCGAGCAAGGTGACGTAGCCCGCGTACATGGCGCCTTTGGCCCGGATCAGGTTGTCCAGATCCACCTCGGTGATGGCTATGTCCTCGCCCATGAGGGTATTCTTGCCCCAGGCCAGCACATATTCGTAGCCGTCTGTCCCCTGGCGGAGTCGGGGATGCTCCAGGCCGCGGTTGAATTTGCCCTGCTGGTCGATGACCCCAGCCTCCAGCAGCTCGGCCACAATGGCGATAAGCCCTGAGCCGCAGATACCGCAGGGCTTGCTCTGGCCAACGGTGATGATCATCGGTTCGAGCGTCTCCGGGTGGATATGGAAATTCTCGATGGCCCCGACGTTGGCCCGCATCCCGTGGCGGATGCCGCCGCCTTCAAAGGCCGGGCCGGCGGAGCAGGCCGAGCAGACCATCCACTCTTCGTTGCCCACCACGATCTCGCCGTTGGTGCCGATGTCGATGAACAGGGTAAGTTTGGGGCTCTTGTGCATCTGGCAGGCGTGTACCCCGGAGATGATGTCCCCGCCCACATAGCTTGCCACCGCGGGGTAGAGGAAGAGGCGCACTGAGGGGTGGGCGTGGATGCCCAGGTCTGCGGCGCGAGTCAGGGGGAAGTGGCTGCAGGTTGGCACATAGGGAGCTTCACGCAGGTACTTGGGGTTAAGGCCCAGGAGCAGATGGCTCATGATGGTGTTGCCCGCAGCCATGATGTAGCTGATGTCGCTGGGGTTGATCATTACCTTCTTGCAGACCGTTTCGATTACCGTGTTGATGGTGCGAACCACTTTTTCCTGGAGGGCCTTGAGACCGCCGGGCCGTTGGGAATAGATGATCCGGGAGATGACATCCTCGCCGCAGGCAATCTGCTCGTTGTAGGCCGAGGCTTCGGCGATTATCTCGCCGGAATTAAGGTCGATCAATACCCCGCAGACCGTGGTGGTGCCGATGTCCACGGCCAGACCATAGAGGTTGCCCGTGGTGTCGCCCGGCTCCAGGGCAATGATCCGGTCCGGCTCCTCGGTTCTTTTGCCGCGCAACATGATCGCGGTCACCTGCCAGTTGGCTTCGCGCAGGAGGAAGGGCAGCTCCATCAGCAGCTCTGGGTGGTCGTAGGTGGGCTCGGCGCATTCGTGGCATTTTTTCTTGATAGCCCGCATCAGGCGTTGGAGATCGGGGACATTGTCTTCGAGGGTCGGCGGCTCCAGAGTGAGGAAGCGCTTTTCTACCGGCGGAGCCACCTGCCAGGCGCCGATCAGATGGTCAAGGGAGCGAGCGGAGATGGCCCGAGTGGTTTTGGGCTTGGCCTTGAGGGACTTGCCATCCTTGCTGGTCGCGGCGGGAATATGGACTACCAGATCTTGCACGATCGAAGACTGGCAGGCCAGACGAAAACCTGCCGCGTGCTCTTCGGCAGAAAGCTGCATAGCCTTGCTGGCGGCAACCTCGCCCTGTTCAATCTTGACCTTGCACTTGCCGCAGACCCCGTCGCCACCGCAGGCGGCTTGAATATAGATCCCGGCCTTGGCCGCGGCGCTCAGCAGATTTTCCCCCTCATTCACCTCGATGTTGATGTTGTCGGGCAGGAAAGTAATGGTTTTTTTCATGTCAGGCGGTTTCATCCCCGTAACAAACCACCCGATTCCGGCCCTGCTCCTTTGCCTCGTAAAGAGCCTCATCCGCGGCGCCAATAATCTCCTCGCCGTTTTCGCCGTGCAGAGGAAAATTGGCCACTCCGATACTGATCGTCTTGCGCAGCGGCGGCGCGGTGCTGCTGATGAACACATGGTCTTCAATGACCTGCCGCAAGCGCAAGGCGCTTTCCTTGCCCTTGTTCAAGTCGCCGCTTATCAGCACAATAAACTCTTCTCCGCCGAAGCGGCAGGCCACATCTTCCTGGCGAATGCTGGTGCTAATGAGGCCTGCAAGTTGAACGAGCACTTCATCCCCTACTTGGTGACCATGGGTGTCGTTAACCAGCTTGAAGTGGTCGATATCAATCATGAGAACACAGAAGCCTGTTTCCGGGGCGACTTCATAGACTTCAAGGTATTTACGGATAGCGGTTTCGCAGTAGCGCCTGGTGTAAAGTTCGGTCAGACCATCGGTAATGGCCATACGGTACAGCCGGGCATTGGCCAGGGCTATGCCAACCTGTTCAGCGAGTGCGAGAATCAGCTTTTTTTCCGCCCCGCCGAAAGGCCGGTTGTCTTCTCGTTCCAGGCACACCAGGCCAAGGGGAATATTTTTTGAATCAAGGGAAAGGACGACCCTGGTGTCCTTGGCGCTGAAAATGGCAGTAGTCAGCTCCCCGGCCCGCCATTGTTGCCAGGCCTGGATGACGCCGTCGGGAAGATCAGGGGCGTCTACCTGTTCGGTATATTCACGATGGTGGTAGCGCAGGTTGCCGGTCTTTCGCCAGGAAATTTCGTAGACCATCTGATCTTGTTTTTCTCGGGCAAGACAGACCACCACCTGTTGGGTAGCGAAGGTTTCATGGAGCAGGTCGGTGATCAGCCGCCGCAGCTGGTTCCATTCGATGGCCCGGCTCAACTGCTGGACAAAGGTGTACAGGCTGGAGGTTTCCCAATTTTTGCCCTTGATCTCAGCAAAAGAACGCAGGATGGCATGGCTCATCACATTAAACTGATCCGCCATCTCCTGAAATTCCCCCCTGGTATCTACCTCTACCCAGTAGTTGAAATCCCCTTGGCCAACATGAATAAACCCCTCCATCAGCTGTTGCACGGGGCGGTGCACATAGCGCTGGACAATGAAGGAGAGAATAAAAACCAGGAAAACAAAGGCGGCCAGACCGGTGAGAGCCATGCGCAACAGCACGGTGCGGAGCGTCTCGATGGTTTCGGTAAAGAGGACGTCGTAGACCAGGATGCCGCAGTTTTTCTGGCTGGGTGGATGGCAGGCGTGACATTCCGGGCCGTTGGCAATCTTGATGATATTGCGCAGCACCGGCCCGGTTTCGGTGTCAAGTAAAACCGCGCTGCGCTGAGGGGCTGTCCCTGTGGCGGGGTGACAGCTCATGCAGCCAGGGTCGCTATTGCGCTCAAAATGTTTGCCAACCTGGGAGGTGTCGCTGGACACCACCACCTTGCTCTCGTAGGAAAGAATACTGATTATTGATGGTTTAACAATCGCATGGATATCATCAACTGCCTGTTGGATCGCCACCCGGTTATTCTGCAGCATGGCGTTGCGTAAAGCCTTTTCGATGGTCTGTCCTGCCTTTGTGGCGTCCATTTTGGCCATAGCAATGTACCGGTCCCGCTCGAACGTCCAGAGTCCGTACATGGAAATAGAGATGGACAGCCCGAGTAGAATTAAAATACTGGCCAGCAGCCGGAAGCGGATGGAATAAAAGAAATCAGATGAGAACATGGCGGTTCCTTTGTGGTGTTTACAAAAAATGGAGACTTATGAGCAGTTATCGCCCCAGGGCCAGACGCAGGGCAGAAGCCAGCTCGTTGACCTGATACGGTTTGCCGATAGCGCCGTTAAAGCCGTAAGTATGGTGGCAGTTGGCCATGACCTGGTCGTGGCTGTATCCGCTGGAGGCAAGCAGGATCGCGGTTGGGTCTGCTTGCCTAAGTTCCAGGGCTGCCTCGATTCCCCCCATGCCACCGGGAATGGTCAGGTCCATGATCACGGCGGCAAAGGGCGTTGCGGTCTTGAGGGCCGCTTGATACAGAGCGATGGCTTCCCGGCCGTCGGCAGCTTCTTCCACCTGGTAGCCAAGATAAGCGAGGATCGAAGCGCAGGTTTTCCGCACTGCTTCTTCGTTATCCATAACCAGGATGCGACCGGATGCGTGCCCCTCCAGGCCTGGTTGGGCCGTAGTTTTTGTCTCAAGCGTATCCTGGTTTGCTGGCAGAAAAATCGTGAAGGTGACGCCCGCGCCCAAGGTAGAGGCGGCCTCGATGTGGCCCTCGTGTTTTTTAATGATGGCGTGGGTGATGGCCAGCCCTAAACCGTTTCCTGCTTCTTTGGTAGTGAAATACGGATCAAATATTTTGCCTATCTGCTCTAAAGGAATACCAGGGCCGTTGTCGCGCAGGCTGATGCTGAGATAACGGCCGGTAGGCAGGGGCAGGGCTGAGCCGGGCTCGATTTCCTGGTTAGCGCACCTGATTTTGATGGTGCCGCCAGCGGGCATGGCCTGGATCGCGTTGAGAACCAGATTCTGGATCACCTGGCTGATCTGGCCTCGATCGAACCTGGCTGACCAGAGATCGTCCGGATACTCAAAAGAATAGGAACAGTTACTGCCGTGCAGGATAAACTCGGCTGATTCCCGGATGACTTCGTCGATGGCCGCTACCTCTCGTACCGGCTCGCCGCCTTTGGCAAAGGTGAGCAGCTGCCGGGTAAGCTTGATGGCTCGGCGGGCTGCCTTGCCCGCGTTGGCGAGGAGGTCGTGGCGCTGGTCATCGTGGTCGGTAAGCCGCAGGGCCAGACTGAGGTTGCCCATTACCGCGGTGAGGATATTGTTGAAGTCGTGGGCGATGCCGCCAGCCAGTACTCCGACGGATTCGAGTTTTTCAATCTTCTGGATTTCCGCTTCCAGTCGCTGCTGATTGGTGACGTCACGGAAGACCAGCACCACTCCCAGAATTTCCCCGGTGTGGCACCTGATCGGCGCGGCGGAATCGGCAATGGCGTATTCCTGGCCGGAGCGGGAGATCAGGATGGTGTGGTTGGCAAGCCCTATAGTCATTCCTTCCCGCAGCACCCTGATCACCGGATTTTCCACCGGTTGGCGGGTCTGTTCATTGATGATCTGGAATACCTCGGTAAGCGGCAGGCCGCGAGCCTCGTCGTCGTTCCAGCCGGTGAGGTTTTCCGTGACCAGGTTCAGCAGGGTGACCCGGCCCTCAGTATCGGTGCAAATTACCCCGTCGCCAATGGATTGCAGGGTAACGGCGAGTCGTTCTTTTTCTGTGGTCAGGGTTTCCTCTGCCTCCTTGCGTCGGCTGATATTGATGCTCATCCCCTCGATTAAGGGCTCGGCGCTGTCGGCAGTCTGGATAAGCCGGCAATGGCTCTCGACCCAGATAACGCTGCCATCCTGGCGGCGCAGTCTGGCCACAAAGCCGTGTACCTTTCCTTTGTTGTGCAGAATCCGGAGGAGCCGGTCGCGGTCGGCAGGGTTTACATAAAGATCGTGGGCAAGGTCGTCTACCTTGTTGATGATTGCGCTGGGAGAATCATAGCCAAGCATGCGGGCGAAGGCCGGGTTGCAGGTGAGGATTTTTCCGGTGGGCGAGGTCTGGTAGATACCTTCTATCGCGTTTTCAAAAAGTCCCCGATAACGCGCCTCAGCCTGTTGCAGGCTGAGGGTTCGGGCCTCGATCAGCTCTTCCAGCTGGGTTTGGTAGCGTTCGAGCTCCACCTGGTACAGGTAGGCTTCCCTGGTTCGATCTTCCACCATGGTTTCCAGAAGGCTTACTTTCTGTTGGAGGATGCTGATTTTTTTCCGGAACTGGCCGGTCTCATCAGGGTGGCTCATGGGACATTGTCATTAAAGCGAATTTCAAAAAGACATTCCGGCTGGCCGTCGCAAATGCAGGCAAGCTGGCGCTGGCTTAGCGGCGTTTGATAATGGTCGGCCACTCCGCTGATAAGGCCGCTGAACAAATGACATAATCCCCGGCCAGAGATGTAACTGATCAGCAGACTTCCGTCCGCCTTGTTTTCACAGCGAAAACGGGGCAGCTCCGCATCCTTGTAGAGTTTTTTCACCTCCAGGTGATGGATGAAATTAAGGGAGGCGAAAAAATCCCGTGGGTGCTTGCTGGGACTGAAAAATTGCGGATAGCGCGAGACAAGCCGGGGGATGGCTGCCCGACCGACTTCGTGCAGAAGCTCGTCCGCGCCAAGGCCCAGACGTTTGGCCGCGCTGGCGATGATGGCGGTAAAATCCTGGTCCGGGTATGAGCCCGGCCCCACCATTAACGTTGGCTCGGCGGTGATGAGCTGGCAATTTGTCAGGATCAGATCATATTCGGTTTCCCCGCAGCGGGCTACGAGAAATTCTTCCAGCAGGTTGAAGATCAGGCCTTTCATGGGGATGCGTCCTTTGCCAGAGAGGTAGGGGCACGGCGTGCCGTGCCCCTACCCGTTTCAAAAATCTGAAAAATCGTCATCGTCGAAGGGGATCACCTCGGACGATTTTTTGGTCGGGGCCGCCAGGGCTTTTACCGCCGGTTTGCTTTTGCTGAGTACAGCAGGCCCTTTTTTTGTTATCGGGGTTGGTTTGTGCTGTTTGCGCCGCTGAGTGGTCGCAAGCGGCAAGGCCGTCGGTGTGGTGTCGTTGCCCACCAAGGCCAGAAGTTCGTGAACCTGGGCTTCCATTTCCACCGCCATTCCATTCAGTTCCTCGGCGGCGGAGGCTGAGTCTTGGGCGGTGGCCGCGTTGGCCTGTACGGCACTGTCCATTTCGTTCATCGCCTGATTGAGCTGGCCGATTCCCTGGGCCTGTTCTCTGGAGGCTCCGGCGATTTCGCCCACCAAGGCGCTTGATTTGGCGGTGCTTCCGGCGATTTCACTGAAGGCCTCGTTGGTTCTGGTGGCCAACTGGGCGCCCTCCTTGATTTTGGTAACCGTACCGTCGATAAGGGCCGCGGTATTTTTAGCCGCCTCGGCGGCTCGCATCGCCAGGTTGCGGACCTCGTCAGCCACCACCGCGAAACCGGCTCCGGCTACGCCAGCCCTGGCCGCTTCTACCGCGGCGTTCAAGGCCAGCAGGTTGGTCTGAAAGGCAATTTCATCAATGGTTTTGATGATCTTCTGGGTCTCCTCGCTGGCCTTGGTAATGGTATGCATAGAGGCGGTGAGTTCGGCCATGGAGGCCCCGGCCCGGGTGATGATGGCATTGGATTCCCGCATGAGGGAGTCGGCCTGGGCGGCGTTGTCGGAATTTTGTTTGGTCATGGCCGAAATCTCTTCAAGGGAAGCAGAGGTTTCTTCGAGGGAGGCGGCCTGGGTAGAGGCTCTGTCCGCCAAGCCCTGGCTGGAACCAGCGACCTGACTGGAGGCGGCGGCAACCTGTCCGGCCTCGTCTTTCATCCTGGCGCTGATTTTGCCCAGCGCTGCGCAGAGAACCCGGTTTTGCAGCCAGCCGGTGAACAGGGCGGCGATAAGGGCGAAGGCTGCGAGAAGGCCGACAATAAGGCGAACAGTGCGGGCTGATGATAACATGCTCTCATCGGTAATAAGCTGCGATTTCGCTTTTTCGCGGATTTCTTTCAAGAGCGTCTGGACCTCTTTCAGGGCGGGCACGGTTTGGCTGGTGTAGACCAAACCAGTCCCTTTTCGGCCAGCTTCCCCCTGGGTGGCCTGCTGGATGGCAACGGCTGATTCGTGCAGGCTTTGGTGGGGTTTTTCTATCTTGCCAAGCAGCGGAGCCAACTCAGGAACCATCTGCTCGGCCGTCTTGCGTCCCTCTCCGTAGTACCACTTGCCGAACCCGCATTTATGGTGATCGACCTCAACCCCAAGCTTGGCGGCCTGTTCATCCGCCATAAAGTCGCGGACCTTGCTGGCCCACATCAGGTGGTCTACCTCCCGCTGGGCCAGCTCGGCATCGAGCTTGTTGCTTGCGATTACCTCTTTGCCATGCTGGAGGATCTGGCCGATCCCGAAATAGTTGTAGATTCCGGTGATGGCAAGGATGGCAGCGATGATGGCACTGCCGATGGTCAGTCGTTGTTTGATGGTCCTGGTTGTTTTCATGCGCAACTCCTGAGCGAAGATGATCTTTTTGACGTTGAAACAGAAATAATATTATCTGTAAATTGCATATGTTGGATGGGTTGTCAAGTTAAAGGTAAAAGGTGCAAGGTGAAAGGGAAGGCGTATATGGCACATGTTCCTGTTCTTCAGCCTTGAGCTTGACAAAAACTACAGGGCGGGGCAAACTGAAATCATGGATAAGATTATTTTCCCCTGTGCCCGGTATCAAGCCGGATTTATGCAGTTTGACGTAAAGCTGGCTGAGCCTGCGGCCAATCTGGCTGCGCTGCGCGCGGGTCTGGCCCGGTTGGCCCCTGCCGGGCCTGGCATCATTGTGCTGCCCGAATTGTGGAGTTGCGGCTTTTCTTATGAGCGGTTGCAGCATTTCGCTTTGCAGACCTGGGAGATGCTGGAGGAGATGCAACGGCTGGCCGGGCAGTACGGTATTTATCTGGCCGGTTCCCTGCCCGAGGCGGTGCTCACCGAAGTCGGCGGTGTTATTTATAATACCTTGTACCTTGTCGGATCGGACGGGGTTGTCGGATCGAGCCGCAAGCAGCAACTGTTCGCGCCCACAGCTGAGGATCGGTATTTTAGCGCCGGAGACAACCCCAGGCCGATGGAAACCGGGCTTGGACTGGTGGCCGGGCTGGTTTGCTACGATCTTCGCTTCCCTGAGTTGGCCAAGGTTCAGGCCGGGATGGGAGCCGGGTTGCTGGTGGTGAGCGCGCAGTGGCCCTTGATCCGCCTTGCGCATTGGCGGGCTCTGCTGGTGGCAAGGGCCATCGAAAACCAGATCTTGGTGGTGGCTTGCAACCGTTGCGGGCAGACTGAAAAAACGGAGTTTGGCGGTCATTCCTTAGTTATCGCCCCGGATGGCGCGGTGCTGGCCGAGGCCGGTGCAGGAGAAGAATCTGCTTGGGTCGAGATAGACCCGGCCGGGACGCAGGAGATCAGGCAGCGTTTCAACTCGGTGGGCCCGGCCCCGTACAGGTTTTATGATCAGGACAAGATCATGGAGCTTGGGGAGCTGGCCGTTCTGACCGCCCGCCTCCGGGCGGTTGGCCGCAAGGTGGTGTTTACCAACGGCTGTTTTGACATCCTGCATCAGGGACATGTCACCTATTTGGAACAGGCCCGCAGAGAGGGTGATTGTCTGATTGTCGGGGTCAACAGCGATGCCTCGGTGCGGGCCCTGGGCAAGGGGGATGACAGGCCGGTGAATCACGAGCAGAGCCGAGCCAGGATTATTGCCGCCTTGGGCTGCGTGGATCAGGTGGTGATCTTTAGCGAAGAAACGCCCCACCGGCTGATTACCACTTTGCAGCCCGAGGTGCTGGTCAAAGGCGGTGACTGGCCGGTAGAAAAAATTGTTGGCGCCCCGGAGGTGCTGGCCGCAGGCGGTCGGGTTCTCTCCATCCCCCTGGTGGAAAACTATTCTACCACCTCCTTGCTCAAGAAAATCCGTACGAGTTAAGAGAACAGCATCCTGATATCTTTCGGCAGGCGCTCTGGCAGAACTCCTATCTCTCTGGCAAAGGTGTCCAGTTCCTCCTTGGTGCAGTTGAGGCAGGACTGTCTTAGCCCTGCCCGAACCTCGTTCGCTTCTTGATGCAGGAAGCAGCATAAGGCTTCGGCAATCTCAAGGCGCAGTATGGGCTCAATTTCCAGTTCCTGGCGAGCGTAGAATTTGCCCAGTCGCTCCCAGTTGAAGATGCAGCGTTTCAGACCCCTGTAAGTACGGGTGTCCCGGTTTTTCGGGTTGAGATCCCGCGCCAGGAGCTTCCGATAGCGGGCTACTACCTCCTGGCGCAGAAGAAACAGATCTTTCTGCCTTAAGGTGAGGCGTGGCCCTGCTGGATCTTCGCAGAGATAATACAGGGCGCTGTGGAAGGCGATTTCAGGAATCTCTCCGGAATGCCGGACGATGAGCAATTCTTCCTCCAGCAAACTTTCTGGTTCGGTCATACTTCTATCTCTTAAGCGAATGGTAGAAAAAAATCACAGGGGCTGATGGATTTTTCTCTCTCTGTTTTTTTATACCCAAAGGGCATAAGTTTCATTTGAACAGGCAAATTGCTTAACACAGCTTCATCTTTTTACGAGGTCGTCATTTTTAGTTAAAGGCAAACTGTTAGCTAACCGATGATAAGGACAGAAAGGGGTTTTTTTCTGCCCAGAGAGTCTAACGGTGCGGAGACGATTTTTCAGTCATAGATAATAAAGGAGAACGGCGATATATGCAATTTACAAGAAAACAATGTCCTGACTGGCTGACCTCTTCGGTTCTTTTGCAAGTAGTGGCTCTGGTATTGTTTGTTTTTCCTGTTCAGGCTGTGGCGTTCTGGCCCTTCAGCCCGAAACCCCATATTCAGGCAGCGGCCGTTGCCCCACCCGTCCAGCCTCCGGTGCTTACTGTGAGCGAAGCTGCCGCCTTGCGCACCGAGATACAGGGGCTGGCTAAAGAATTGTCTCGCAATCTGGCTGATGCGGATCCGGAAAATGGGGACTTGGGAAAAGGCATTTTGATCTGTACCTTTGTCGAGCTGAAAAAATTGTCCCGCACCTCGTCTCTGGGGCGCTATGTTGCAGAACAGTTGATGAACGAGATGCAGCAGCGTCATTATGAGGTGGTGGAGATCCGCAAGAGCCAGGCGGTCATGCTTCAGGAGAAGCGTGGCGAATTCGGCCTTTCCCGAAATCCGGCTGAAGTCAGCCAGATGGTGACAGCGGGAGCTATGCTCACCGGCACCTATACCCCCAGCAAAGACAGCATTGTCATTAACGCCAGGATCATCGATAACCGGAGCGCCAAGCTCCTTTCTTCGGCCACGGCTATTATCCCGAGAAATCAGTTGACTGAGCAATTGCTGGCGGACACGGCCTCGGTCCGGGAGGCAAGGCCGGAGCCGCTTTATCTGAAAAAACTGGAACTGTGATGGATTGGTAAGGAAAGAAAAGAGCTCAATGGTTCAGGGAGGACAGAATGAATAAAGGTATGTTGCTCATGACGGTTTGTTGCCTCGGGTTATTTTTGGTGGCAAATGTTTCTTGTGCGGGAAAGGCCAAGAATGATCTGATGCGGGTTGAAAAGGTTGGTGTGCCCCAAGAAGCCGCTGAAATTTATAAGGTGGGCACACCCGCCAAGTCCGAGGATGCTGCGGTGAAAAAGGAACCGTCCGATAAGCAGGCTCTGGTAAAAAATCAGGCCCTGACCCCGGTCGTGGAAGTGCGCAGGGTGCCAACTAAATATAACGTCTATCAGTACATGCCCGACACCGAAAAAACTCTTGGCACGGAAATTCTTTTGGCAGAAATGTCAAAAGAAGTGGCCGGAAAGGTGTTTTATGAGATGCAGAAGGACGGTGAAAAAAATGTTGCTGGCAGGATTGCGGTGGTCAATGCCGTGCCCATTTCTGATTTCAAGCGGGACACCGAGTTTGGCCGGGTCGTAGGTGAATACCTGCTTACCGATCTGGCGGATCGCGGCCTCAAGGTGACAGAGCTGCGCTTGGGCAAGGAGATCACGATTCTGCCTCAGACCGGAGAATTCATCCTCTCCCGGAACAGCGGCGAGCTGGCAAACAAAACCCCTGAGCTTGAATATGTGGTGGTTACCACCTTCGCCAATACTCGCAAGATTCTGATTGTCCAGGGCCGTTTGGTGCGTCTCAGTGATGGAGCGGTCAAGACCTCCTGGCGTTATTCGTTGCCGCTTAACCGGGAACTGCTTGCCCTGTTCCCGTCGACTGAAGCGCCTTATAAAATTGCCGTGAAGGGCATTGGCCGGTAAGAGGAGCAGTAAGCGGTTTCTTGGTTTGTACTGCCTTGCAGGGCTTACCCTGTGATCACTTACGAGGAGTAGCGCATATGAAGGGTGCAGTTGAGAAAAGAGTCGTTTTTTTGTCGCAGGCTGTGCTGCTTGTTCTGCTCTGCGCTTTTTGGGCAACCGAGGCCTGGGCCACGGAAAAAGAGATTGAGGCCAAAGGCTCAGCAGCCGAGAGTGTGGTCAGCCAGGGCAAGTATTCGTCGCTTACCGGTCTGGTGGCCATGGTTGGCAGTGATGCCATGGCGCAGTTGCACGATTTTTTTGCCGCCGAGCCGGTGACCATCGAGCCTTTTATCATTCTTGGTGAATTTACCACCAGAAAGAAGATCTCTCTACTTGGCGCGACCTTGGCCGAACAAATGGCCGCGGTAATCAGCAATGAGGCACTGGCTGTTTGGCGTCCAGCGGTGGCAGGCGCGTCTGAGCAGCGTATTTCCGGAGTGCTTCAGGAGGTAGGCGGCTATTTGCGGATTCATATTATCGCGGCCAATACCTTGGGTGAGCAACGCTCCCATGTGGTGAATGTTGAGATGTCGGAACCTGTTTACCGGGCGCTCCATAGTTATGTTTACAGGCATTAATTCCATTTCTAAACCGAAGATTTAATCATACAGTAGGGGCACGGCATGCCGTGCCCTTATTCCCTTGACGGGAGAGGTTATGGTAGAAGCAGAAGAAAAAACGGATATTGAAATAGACGACTGGCTTACCGATCTGGAGGAAGATTCGTCTGGCACCGCGGAGGAGGCTCCGGGCGAGCTGGATCAGGCTGATCTTGACGCTCTTATTGGAGATAGCGGCCCTGTCCAGTCAGAGCCTGCTACTGGTGGGGAAAACGATGAAAGCGCAGCCGAACTTGATCAGTCTGATATCGATTCCCTGTTTGGTGGGGTGAAAGAGCCTGAGGCTGGTGCGGATTTGGGCTTAGACCAGTCCGATATTGATGATCTTTTTGGTGGTTTTGGCAGCAAGCCGGAAACGGTCAGTGTTGCCGAGGCAGCTCAGGAGGTAAACCAAGAAACGGCGGCGGTCTCCTCTCCCCCTGAAGAAGATAATTTTGCTTTGCCGGATGCAAGCGGGTTTGATGACGATGAGTTTGATTTTGGCGACCTGCCAGATATCCCCGATGAAATAAATACCGCTGGCACAGACGCAAAGGGAGGCAAGAGCGTAGAAGATCTTTTTGCCTCGGTCGCAGCGGCCGCTACCCCGGATTTTCCTGCGGAGCCCGTTATGGATGTTAGAAGGGAAAAACCAGCTGTTTCTGGGAAAAAAGATGATCATCCTGTTGTTCAGTCCTCTCAAGGCGGGAAGAAGAAAATTCTGGCCATTGCGGCGTTCTGTCTGGTGTTGTTGTTGGGAGTAGGCGGCTACTGGTATATGATGAAAAACGGGCAGCAGGAGATGCCGGTGCCTGCCCAGGAACAGCCAGTTGCTGCGGAGCCTGGCCCGGCGCCGATTGCCGAAGGCTCTCCTGTAGCTCCGCCCAATGTGGCGCCGGTGGCCAGTGAGGCTACCTGGCGCATGACAAAACCAAACGAAGCTCTGAGCATCGAGCTTGCCGGCACGGATGAAAACAACGATCCCCTGAAATTTGAAATCGTGACCACTCCCAACTTCGGCAGGCTCTCCGGTGATCTGCCCAAGATCACCTATCTGCCAAACAATGATTTCCCGGGGGAAGACAGTTTTGAATTTTTAGTTTCTGACGGGAAGCTGGCCAGTGCCCCTGCCAAAGTTGGGATCATGGGTCCAGAGGAAGTCAAGCTGGTGGTGGGAGAAGCAGAGAAAGATGTGCCGAGCGAGAGGCCGGTGGTGGCGGCAAAGAATATGAGGTTAAAGACCCTCAGCACCGCGCCGCTCATCATTAACTGGAAAAAAATCTGGGCTATAGCTAACCCGGGGCCTTTTAATGCCAAAGTGTCAGTAGAAATCCTTGGAAGTACGCCACTGCGCGGTACTTTGCACTCGCTCGATCACAGTCGGCATCGCTATGAGCCGGACAGATATTTTGGTGGCCAAGTGTCAGTGCGTTACCGATTTAAGGTAGTCGGGGTTTCTTCCCCGATCCGGGAACTGCTGATCATGGTTAAGGCCAACGATAAACCGCCCGTGCTGGGGCTGAGGCCGCTGGCAGATTCGTACAAGGTTGGTGAAAGTGTGGTGCTTGATGCAGGGTTAACCAGGGATGATTCTCCTGGCGGCGTGCAATATAGCTGGGAGCAACGGGCTGGTACGCCGGTGGCTCTGACGAAGATCCACCAGGGAGGTTCGGCAGTTTCTTTTGTGGCCCCGGCTTCTTTTCGCGGTGAGCAAAGAAACAGGATCGTTATTCAGGTAACCGCCACGGATCCCGGCGGCCAGCAGGCAAGCAAAGAGATCGCTATCACTGTTGGCTCCAAGCGGCAAACAGCTCTGTGGGGGGCTACGGAATAAGGGAACTCAGCAGGCCCCTTTAAGCTGGGCGATGACCTTGGCGTAGTCGTCCTGGCCGAACACCGCGGAACCGGCCACGAAGATGTTGGCCCCGGCCGCGGCGATGGCTCCGATGTTTTTTGGGCT
>Ga0208863_1000380_pt1 | contig 48345 bp, 48 predicted proteins | sample RifOxyD3_FD_184040 | JGI IMG/M metagenome (GOLD analysis project Ga0208863, IMG submission 184040) | Soil microbial communities from Rifle, Colorado - Rifle Oxygen_injection D3 (SPAdes) | ecosystem: Environmental > Terrestrial > Deep subsurface > Rock core/Sediment | place: Rifle, Colorado... | reverse complement strand
CCATCGGCGGTTTATTTTCTGTGGCACTGTTCATCACCTCACGGTGTCCGGCCATTAACCGGCATTCTGCTCTATGGAGCCCGGACTTTCCTCCCCGCACCTAAGGTACGCGGCGACTGTCTGGCCAGCTTCGCGGCGGAGTTTAACACTGAAGATGCGATGGGCGCTCGAAAAAGTTAGATTGACTTAGTATGGGATTACTTTTTGGCCAGTTGCAATGAAACACCCAGCGACTTCCACTGCTTTACTTCTTCCTGTAAGGCGGCTTCGGTCAGGGGGTTTAGCTTTAACCATGCCGGTGAGACAGATAAGCCGTACTTCGTGCCGTTAAGATTAAGCTGAATTTCAGGCAGCGCGACATCACTGCGATTGCGATAGAACAAGGCGGCAAGTCGCAGACTCATCGCCAGCGCAACGTCCTCCGCTTCGGTCAGTAAACCCAGTAATTTTTTTAAATTACCGCGATGTGCCATCGCCAGCAGGCTTAAACGCACCTGTTCCTTCTTTGAGAAACCAGGCATATCCGCATTGGCGAGGATGTAGGCGGTGTGTTTGTGATAGCCGCTGTGAGCGACACGGATGCCAACGCCGTGTAAATGGGCTACCCAGCCTAAAATTTGCAGCGCCGATTCGTTCGGGTTTTCCCCGAGTAGCTGCTGTGCCAGTTCCCCGGACAGGCGATTGACTCGTTCAGCCTGTTTTACATCGACGTGATAACGTTTCATGAAATGCAAAACCGTCACATCGCGCATGTCGTTGTTGTGAAATCGCCCCCACAAGTCGTACAGCACACCTTCACGCAGTGCGCTCAGCGCCAGTTGCATCTGATCGATGTTCAGTTCGCTAAAGGCGGCGTACATGATGGCGAAGCCGCCGGCCAAAGCCGGTAAACGATCCGCCCGCACCCCGATCAGGTTCAGTTGTTGTATGTCGCCGGCCTGGATCATGTGCGCGCGCAGTTTGTCCAGTCCTTCGCGCGTGATGCCATTTTTGCTGTAGCCGTTTAACTCCAGTATTTCGGCGATGGCCTTGGCTGTGCCCGATGAGCCGATCGCGCGCTGCCATTGTCCCTGATAATCGGCGACGATGGCCTGCAACTCATTGCGGGCTGCCAGTTCCGCTTGCAACATTCTTTGCTTGGTGATTTTTCCATCGGGAAAATAGCGGGCGCTGTAACTGACGCAGCCCATATTCAGGCTCTCCAGTTGAATCGGATTCAAGCCCCGGCCTATGATGAATTCAGTCGAACCGCCACCGATGTCCATCACCAGTAGATTGTCGTCGGACTGCGGCAAACCGTGTGCCACGCCTACGTATATCAGGCGCGCTTCCTCCCGTCCGTAGATGACTTCAATCGGGAATCCGAGGGCCTGTTCAGCTTTTACGATAAATTCAGCAGCGTTTTCTGCGACGCGTAACGAATTCGTTCCTACCACCCGGACGGCTTCTGGGGGAAGGTTGCGCAATCGTTCAGCAAACCGGGCCAGTGCGGCCAGTGCGCGTTGCTGAGCGCCCTCTTCCAGATAATTATCTGCCGTGAGGCCCGCCGCCAGTCGCACCGGTTCGCGCAACCCGTCCAGCATATACAGCTGTTCGCCTTCTACTCTGGCGATTTGCAGACGAAAGCTGTTGGAGCCTAAATCAACGGCGGCCAGGACGGGTTGTTGTTCCATTAGCGTTCTTGCTGAACTTCACGGTCGATTTCATCTGCGCTGACATGACGCACGTCGCGCCCCTTGACCATGTAGATCACGTATTCGGAAATGTTCTTGGCATGGTCACCGATACGCTCGATCGCTTTTGCGACAAACAGGATTTCCAGTGATGAGGTGATCGTGCGCGGATCTTCCATCATGAAGGTGATCAGATAGCGCATGATGGCGCGGAACTCTTCATCCACCTGATCGTCCTGGCGCACCACATCGGCGGCCATCACGACATCCAGTCGGGCGAAGGCGTCCAGCGATTTGCGCAGCATATCGACGGCAATTTCCGAGGCGTGCTTGATTTCGTGATAGCGGGGGATCGCCAGTCCGTGTTTCTGCGACAGCATCTTGGCCATGCGGGCGATTTTTTCGGCTTCATCGCCGATGCGCTCCAGATCGGTAATCGTCTTGACCACCATCATGACCAGACGCAAGTCGCTGGCGGTAGGTTGGCGGCGCGCGATGACCTGGCTGCACGCATCGTCGATCTTGACTTCCATCGCGTTGACGCGGGCATCGTCTTCGATTACGCGGTTCATTAGGGCGATATCACCGCTCACCAGAGATACAACGGCGCTCTTGATCTGGCTCTCTACCAGGCCCCCCATTTGCAACACATAAGCACGGATAGCTTCGAGTTCGACATCGAATTGTTTGGAGGTGTGATCGCTACTGGACATGGCATTCCTCGATATGAATGGTAAACGTTGCAGTCTATAAGGTGATTGTGAACAGTTTGTTACAACGTTCCACTATTTTCCGGCTACGCCCACTAAAGGGCGTAGATCTCGGGTGTATTACGCCGTCATGGTCTTGACGCCTTCCGGTGTGCCCAGCAACAGCACATCAGCTCCTCGGCGGGCAAACAATCCGTTGGTGACTACACCCGCGATGTGATCGAGGGCGGATTCGAGTTCAACCGGATTCAATATTTGCAGACCGTGTACGTCGATAATAATATTACCGTTATCGGTAGTAAAGCCCTCGCGCAACACGGGTTGTCCGCCCAAGGCGACCAGTTGACGTGCAACCGAGCTGCGTGCCATAGGAATTACTTCGATCGGCAGCGGAAATTTGCCCAGCACATCGACCAGTTTGCTGGCATCGCACAGGCAAATAAACTTGGTGCTGGCACCTGCTACGATCTTCTCGCGGGTCAGCGCGCCGCCACCGCCCTTCACCATATGCATATGGCGGGTGATTTCATCCGCGCCGTCCACATAAACCGGCAAATGCCCCGCTTCGTTCAGCGACAGCACTTCGATGCCGTGGCTTTGCAAACGCTTGGCAGACGCTTCGGAGCTGGCTACCGCGCCGCGTATCTTGTTTTTGATTTTGCCCAACTCATCGATAAAGAAATTGGCGGTTGAACCGGTGCCCACACCCACGATACAGTCGGCAGGGACATATTCAATGGCCGCCTTGGCAACCGCGCGCTTTAAATCGTCTTGACTCATCATTTTTTTGTTCCTCTCTGAAAGTATTGTTATGTGGGTGTAATTATTGCAGGAAAACGCTGCTTTGGGGGTAAGTCATCATTTTGTTCGCGATGCGCTACGCCTTTTCGATTGGGCCGGTGGTAAGATTGCACCTATATTTCAAACCGTCGGGAAGAATGAATATGTCAGAAAATACCGCAAGCATGCTGCACGCAACGACTCCTTTTCATGATCAGAAACCCGGAACCTCTGGCTTGCGCAAGCGCGTCCCGACTTTCCAGCAAACGAATTATCTGGAAAATTTCGTTCAGGCAATTTTTGACAGCATCTCTCCACCGCCGGGTTCGACGCTGGTCGTCGGCGGTGACGGACGTTTTTATAACCGTGAAGCGATCCAGATCATCCTCAAGATGGCGGCAGCGAATGGGTTTGGCCGCGTGCTGGTGGGGCAGGGCGGTATCTTGTCCACGCCCGCTGCCTCCTGCGTGATCCGCAAGTACCAGACTTACGGCGGCATTATCCTGTCGGCCAGTCACAATCCCGGCGGCCCAGACGGCGATTTTGGCATCAAATACAACACGGCGAATGGCGGCCCCGCCCCTGAGAAAATCACCGAAGCGATCTTCGAACTGAGTAAAAAAATTACCGAATATCGCTTGATCGATGTGCCTGATGTGGCACTCGATACGATCGGTGAATATGCGATCGGCGATATGGCTGTTTCGGTGATCGATCCTGTGGCGGATTACGCCGAACTGATGGAGTCGCTGTTTGATTTCGGCGCGATTCGTAATTTGCTGGCAGGCGGATTCCGCATCAAGTTCGACGCGATGCATGCGGTCAACGGCCCTTACGCTCGCGAAATCTTTATCAACCGTTTGGGCGCGCCTGAGACCAGCATCATGAATTGCGTGCCGCTGCCTGATTTCGGCAACGGTCATCCCGATCCTAACCTGACTTATGCGCACGAGCTGGTCGAGATCCTCTACGGCGATAATGCGCCTGATTTCGGTGCGGCTTCGGATGGCGATGGCGACCGCAATATGATTTTGGGCAAAGGTTTCTTTGTCACGCCTTCCGACAGTCTGGCGATACTGACCGCGAATGCAAAATTAGCGCCCGGCTATCGCGCAGGCTTGGCCGGGGTGGCGCGCTCCATGCCGACCAGTGCGGCGGCCGATCGCGTCGCGAAAGAACTGGGGATTCCTTGTTACGAGACGCCGACCGGCTGGAAGTTCTTCGGCAATCTGATGGATGCGGGCAAAGTCACGCTGTGCGGCGAGGAGAGTTTCGGCACGGGTTCATCGCATATCCGCGAAAAGGACGGGCTGTGGGCGGTGTTGTTCTGGCTGAACATCGTCGCCAGCCGTGCGCAGTCTGTTGAAGCCATCACGCGTGAACATTGGGCGCATTACGGTCGCAATGTCTATTCTCGTCACGACTTCGAAGCGATTCCGACCGAAGCCGCGAACGGCGTGATGAAGCATCTCAAGGATAGCTTTGCTACCTTGCCCGGCCAAAAGCTGGGTCGCTATACCGTGGATGTTTGCGATGATTTCAGCTACACCGATCCGGTCGATGGTTCGGTCAGCACAGGGCAGGGCATACGCATCATCTTCACCGATGGTTCACGCATCGTGTTCCGTTTGTCAGGTACGGGGACGGAAGGCGCGACCTTGCGCATCTATCTGGAAGCCTATGATCCGGATGTGGCGAATCACCACCTGGACGCGCAAGTTGCGCTATCGGAGTTGATCGGTATCGCGGGCGATCTGTCTCAACTGGTTGCCAGAACCGGCCGTTTACAACCGACTGTCATTACATAATATATTGATTTATTAAATTTTTATGACTTTTTGAGTCGGGTGCATTTGTGATGATTAAACATTTTGGTATCGCTGTTATCCTGGCGTATTGCAGCCTGTTTGCCGGCTGTACTTCGCAGCAACTTTATGCGACGGGTCAGGAATATCAGCGGAATCAATGCCAGCATATTCCCGACAAAACTGAGAGCGACCGGTGTCTGGACAAGATTGTTCCTGACAACGCGAGGTAAGGGTGCTAAGGCCAAATGAATGGCTGCCCTAAACCTTTGCTCGGCAATCTTTGAAAAGGCACGAGCTCAGCCTGCACTTGCGTCTTTGTAATACCCTTCCGTTCCGCGCATTGAGTGCAGTATTGTCTAAGTAGACCGTTGGCTTAGGACGACTTAGGAAGTAAAAAAGCCCTTAAGGCTATATACCGTAAGGGCCGGAAGGACGTTTCAGGACTGCTTAAAACTGCTTTTTGGTGCGCTCGGCGGGAGTCGAACCCACGACCCTTGGCTTCGGAAACCAATACTCTATCCATCTGAGCTACGAGCGCGTATGCTGAAACAACGGTGATATGCTGAATTTGAAAAGACGATGATGCGATCAAAGCAACGTGCTTTTTCAAAACATCGCGCAGCATAGCGGTTTTTGTTCATTTCGTCCACGATGAGCGTGCAATCGTCACGCGAAGTCGGTAAAAAGTGCTATCTTTGCACATTCGACTAATTCGCCCTGCCGCCATGTTTGTTAATCCAGATACAGAGACTATTCGCCAGATACTCAAACAAATTCACACCGTGGCTGTCGTCGGCTTATCAGCCCATGAATCACGCCCCAGCTTCCGTGTGGCACAAGGACTGCAGAGTTTAGGCTACCGCATTCTTCCGGTGCGCCCCATGGTGACTGAAGTGCTGGGCGAGCGTGCCTATGCGGATCTGGAGAGCCTGCCTGAAATCCCGGATATCGTGGATGTGTTTCGCGCAGCCGAACATGTACCCGAAATCGTAGAGAGCTGCATCCGTTTAGGGATTAAACGGATCTGGCTGCAAGAAGGCGTGGTGCATGAAGCGGCAGCAGAGCGTGCACAACAAGCCGGCATTACGGTGGTGATGGATCGCTGCCTGTGGCGCGACCGCATGCAACTGGGTGCGCAATGAGCGAGCGTTGCGCCTGGGCGGGAGACGATGCGTTGTATCAGCGCTATCACGATAGCGAATGGGGCGTTCCGCTGTTTGACGACCGACTGCTATTTGAGTTTTTGATTCTGGAAGGTGCGCAGGCCGGTTTGAGCTGGATTACCGTATTGCGCAAACGCGAAAATTATCGCGCAGCCTTCGATGATTTCGACGCAGAGCGCATTGCGGTTTATGACGCGAATAAAATAGAATCTCTGCTGCAAAATCCGGGTATCGTCAGGAATCGTCTCAAGGTGCAGTCGACGGTCATCAATGCACAGCATTTTCTGCAAATTCAGCGCGAATTCGGCAGTTTCGCCCGGTTTATCTGGCAGTTTGTCGATGGACATCCTAGGCAAAATTCGTGGCGCAGCCTGACCGATGTGCCGTCGAGCACGCCAGAATCCGATGCGATGAGTCGCGAGTTAAAACGACGCGGATTCAAGTTTATCGGCACGACGATTTGCTATGCTTTTATGCAGGCAACCGGCATGGTCAACGACCATACAGAGCAATGTTTCAGGCATCAAGAAATCAAGGCGTTGAGTCCATCTACGGAAAAAACGCAAAACCTATAGGAATCAATATGTTGTTAAAATTCACCAAGATGCACGGCGCCGGCAACGACTTTGTCGTTCTGGACGGTGTACGCCAGCGCATCTCACTTTCCACCGAACAATTGCGTCTGTTAGCTGACCGGCATTTCGGCGTCGGCTGCGACCAGATTTTGCTGGTCGAAAAAGCGCACGACGCCAGCGCAGATTTTCGCTACCGTATCTTCAACGCCGATGGCGGCGAAGTCGAACAATGCGGCAACGGCGCTCGCTGCTTCGTGCGCTTCGTGCATGAACAAAAACTCACCAGCAAACCCGAGATCGTGGTCGAAACACACAATGGTCTGATCCGCCCGAGGCTGGAAGAAGACGGGCGCGTGATGGTCAACATGGGCGCGCCGGTTTTCAGTGCGGAGCGCATTCCCTATACGGGCGGGGAGATCGAGGTGATGCAGGCGCTGGATGTGGCGGGTGAAACTATCATGATTAGCATCGTCTCAATGGGCAATCCCCATGCCGTACAAATCGTGGACGATGTAGAATCCGCCCCGGTAGAAAAAACAGGTCCGCTGATTGAAAATCACCCCAGCTTTCCGAAACGTGTCAATGCGGGATTCATGCAGGTCATGGACAGACATCATGTGCGTCTGCGCGTCTTTGAACGCGGCTCAGGCGAGACCTTATCCTGCGGGACCGGCGCTTGTGCGGCGGTGGTATCCGGCATCCGGCGCGGCCTGCTCGACAGTCCGGTGAGCGTCGCGACGCATGGCGGCACACTGACTATCGCGTGGGCGGGAATCGGCGAACCGGTATTGATGTCAGGCCCTGCGATCAGCGTATTTTCAGGCGAAATAAATTTATAAGGTATACAGTATGAATTCAGAAGACGTTGCACACTATTTAATCAACACCCCGGAGTTCTTCGAGGAATATGTCGAAACGCTGTCACAGATTACGCTGGCACATCCACATGGCGGGCGCACCATTTCACTGAGCGAACGCCAGTTGCTGGCGCTGCGCGAAAAGAACAAGGGACTGGAACGTAAGCTGCACGATCTGCTGGCCTTCGCCAAAGAGAACGACGCGCTGCAACACAAGGTGCATGAATTCACCACCTCCCTGTTTGCCGCACGCAACTTAGACACCCTGCTGGACCTGATACCCCACCTGCTGCGCGATATTTTTGCCGTGCCGCATGCCACGCTGCGTCTGTGGCAAGTCAATCCGCCCAGCATGGAGGTGCTGGTGTTCACCGACGGCCAGACGACGCCAGTCTGCGTGCAACAGGCTGTACACGATACCGCCGACTGGTTTGGTGAAAGCGCGACACAACTGAACTCCTTTGCTTATCTGCCGCTGCATGCCGGTAGCGTCTCCATCGGCCTATTGGTGCTCGCCTCCGAAGACAAGCAGCGCTTTTACCCTGAAATGGGCACAGTATTTTTGCAACGCATCGCCGAAGCGGCCGAGAGCGCGCTGCACCCGTATCTCGAATTAAAGTGAGCAATACAGCCACCAACCAGAAGTATCTGCAAGGCTATTTGGCGTGGCTGCTGAATGAGAAGCGTTACTCGAAGCTGACCGCCGAGAGTTACGCGCACGACCTGAAAAATCTGTTTGAACTCAGTGCCGGCACACCGCTGGGCGACTTGAAGGTTCAGCATATTCGCCGTTATATCGGGCAATTGCACAGCGGCGGATTAGGTGGCCGCTCACTGTCCCGACTGCTCTCGGCCTGGCGCGGCTTCTACAACTATCTGCTGCGCGATCACGGTTTTGACAGCAATCCCTGTATCGGCTTACGCGCGCCAAAATCGGCCAAGGCCTTGCCGCAAGTGTTATCGCCCGATCAGGCGATCCGCATGGTGGATTTACCGGCGGACACCCCTGACGGGCTGCGCGATAAGGCGATGTTCGAGCTGTTCTATTCTTCTGGACTGCGACTGGCGGAGCTGGTCGATCTGAACGCGGATGCGATGTGCGCCAATATTCCCGCAGGCGAAGTGCGCGTGACCGGCAAGGGGCAAAAAACCCGCATCGTGCCGCTGGGTAGTTGCGCGATTGCCGCATTACAAAACTGGCTGGACGTGCGCTCGCAACTGGCGAATGCCGGCGAAATCGCGCTGTTCGTCGGCAGCCGTGGCGCACGCATCTCACCGCGCGTCGTGCAACTGCGCATGAAACAATGGGGTATCAAGCAGGGCGTCACCAGCAACGTCCACCCGCACGTGCTGCGCCATTCGTTTGCCACCCATGTGTTGCAATCATCCGGTGACTTGCGCGCCGTACAGGAGATGTTAGGCCACGCCAGCATCTCCACCACGCAGGTCTACACGCACCTCGACTATCAATATTTGAGCAAAATTTACGACGCCGCGCATCCGCGCGCTAAAAGAAAATCATGACAGATAAAAAGCCCAACAAATCAAACAATAGACCTTCAACGCCGCATCGCGCGTCCCAGGGCAACCGCGATTTTCGCAAACGCACCCAGCGCAACGAACGCCCTGAATCGGCCAGCCCGGCTCGCACCGTGCCGGTACACACTAATGCAGGTGGAGAAGCCGGAATATTCCTCAAAGAGGGGCGCGAAAAATCGTTGCAACGACGTCATCCCTGGATTTTTTCAGGCGGCATAGAACGTATCGACGGCGCACCTGCCAGCGGCGACACCGTGCCGGTGCGCGACGCTAATGGAAAATTTATAGCCTGGGCCGCTTACAACGCCGGCTCGCAAATCACCGCACGGCTCTGGTCACTGCGCGAAGATGAAATAATCGACGCGGATTTTTTCCGTCGCAAAATTTCTCTCGCGATTGCCGCGCGCGTCGGGCTCAATTTAGACCGCGACAGCACCGGCATGCGCCTGATTCATGCCGAATCCGACGGACTGCCGGGTTTGATTGTCGATCAGTACGGCGATGTGATCGTGATGCAGATCGGCAGTGCCGGACCTGAGCGCTGGCGTGAAACGATCGCGGATATTTTGCAGGAACTTCGCTCGCCAGTCTGTATTTACGAACGCTCCGACTCTGACTCTCGCGCTTTGGAAGGACTGGAATTGCGCAACGGCATACTGCGCGGCGAGTTGCCCTCCGCCGTGGAAGTTATTGAAAACGGACTGCGTTTTGGCGTAGATGTGGCAGACGGCCAGAAGACCGGTTTTTATCTGGATCAACGCGATAACCGTGCATTGACCGAAACGCTGGCCGACGGCTGCGACGTGCTCAACTGTTTTTGCTATACGGGCGGCTTCTCGCTGTACGCTTTGCGTGGCGGCGCCAAATCGGTGCTGTCGATCGACGCTTCCGCCGAGGCACTGGAGATTGCGGCGCAAAACTTAAACTGCAATGGTCTGGATGCGGATCACGCCGAGTGGCAGGATGCGGATGTTTTTGCCGCACTGCGCAAACTGCGCGATCAGGGGCGAACTTTCGATCTGATTATTCTGGACCCGCCTAAGTTTGCGCCTACCGCAGCCTTCGCGGAAAAAGCCGCGCGCGGTTACAAGGACATCAACCTGCTGGGCTTCAAGCTGCTGCGTCCGGGTGGTTTGCTGTTCACCTATTCCTGTTCTGGTGGGATCAGCGAAGAGTTGTTCCAGAAGATTATCGCCGGTGCGGCGCTCGACGCAGGTGTGGATGCGCAGATCATTCACCATCTGCACGCCAGTGCCGACCATCCTGTGCTGCTCAGCTTCCCGGAAGGTGCATATCTGAAGGGACTGGTGCTGCGAGTGGCAGGATGATCGTTGACGGATCTGCATTGCGCCTAATTTAAACGGTCCAGTCTTAGATATGCAGACTGTCGACCTGGGAAATTGCACGGTCACTGGTCACCAGTACCGCGCCCGCAGCCAGTGTATGTGCCGCTATCAGCAGATCAAGGGAGCCGAGTATTTTTCCTCGGCTTTCCAACCCAGCTCTGACAGTGCCATAACATGCAGCCGTCTCTCTATTCCAAGGCAATACATCGATGCGCAGTAGAAATTCTTTCACAACTGCATGGAGTCGTTTCGCTAAACCGAAAAGCAATTCACTTTCGGGGACAGATGAAATGCACAGCGAAGTGATCGGAACGTCCTGCACACGCCGAGCTACGACAGGATGCTTCTTAATCAAATGATTTATTGTGTTGGTGTCGAGCATGTACTGCATCATTCGCTCCACGCCGCAAAGGGGTCGCGAACCGGTTTATCCTGAAGGCGCTCTTGTTCACTGAGAAAATCTGATGACACTTCGGTACTATTCAGTGCCGCAAAAAAGCTATCCCAATCAGCGGTCTTAGGCGACAGGATAACATCGCCCGCTTCCGGATCACAGCGGAAAAAACTTCTTTTGTATCAAAATGATAGGCAGCAGGCAGACGAACGGCCCGGCTACGTCCGTTAATAAACAATTTGGTTAGCTGGCTCATGTTGTTCTCCACGCGGATGAAGCCAAAGTATAAGCCCTCGATTAGTATAATCAAGGTATACGCCAACAATCAAAGTCCGGCCAGCCAAAGCCTTAATCTGAGTCCAATTCCGGTGGTGTAGCCGACTTCGACGAAACGGATTTTGCCGTCGGGCGCGATGATGAAGCTGACCGGGACGGCGTGCACGCCCCATGCGCGGGCGATGCTGCCATCGGGATCGTTCACCACAGGAAACTCGATGCCCTGCTCGCGCATATGGCTTGTCACGGCATCTGCTTTTCCGCTCTGCATCGCCACGGTGATCGCATTCGGATAATCTTTCGTGATGTCGGCAATTGAGCTTTGTTCGGTGCGGCAGATCGGACACCAACTCGCCCAGAAATGCACCAGTACAGGATGATCGGGGTGCGCTGGCAAGGTATAGGGCTGACCCGCAAGCGTCATTCCTTGCAACATGGGAGCTGCGCCGCTCACCATGTCGCGTTGCTGCCAGAGCCTTATGCCGGCGATCAGCAAGACAAACAGCAAAAACTGGAGGATGCGACCGCGCCAGACTTTATTCACCACGTTTAAATTTCTCAATCTCACGCCGGTCGCGTTTGGTGGGGCGGTATCTGAAGGTGGCGACATCGGGCTGAAGCTTGCGTTGTTCGGTAAATGCGGCACGGCGGGCAATGCTCTCTTCGGATTCGCGGTAGAGTTTTTGCGCCACGGGCGCAGGACCGCGCATATTCGATAGCGCCAGCACAGTGATATCGAAGCGTGCCTGCCCGAAATGCAGCACAAGCTCATCACCCACCGAGATAGTCTTGGCGGGTTTGACGCGAGCGCCATCAATCAACACGCGGCCATTTTCTATCGCATCGACAACCAGACTGCGCGTCTTGTAGAAACGGGCAGCCCACAGCCATTTGTCGATGCGCATCTTGCTGTCAGGTTCACTCATGCCAGCCACTTACCACTCTCAACTCCCAGTTTAGTGCATGCTCACCACGGGCATGAAGCCCAGTTTGTCGCGAAAACTCTCACGGCTGTTGCGCGCTTCCAACTGATTTGCGTAGGGGCCGATATGCACGCGTATCTTATTGTTTTGCGTGAACAAAACGAGTTGCTTGCCTATATTACCCAACTTGTTACGCATTTCGGACTGAAATTTTTCAGCCGCTTCACGTGTGCTGAATGCCCCCAGTTGCAAAAAAGCGTTTCCTTTGTTTGGTGCAGGGGCGCTGGATTGCACAGGTTCTAGCGGCGTGTTTTGCACATATTCCGTTTTGGCTACGCCGTATGTGCTGGCATCGGCCAGGATGCTTTCAATTTCCACCGTGGAGCTGCCATGATTAGACAGCCCAAGCTTGTGTGCTGCCGTATAGGAAAGATCGATGGCACGGTTATGCATAAAGGGGCCACGGTCGTTGATGCGTACAACCACCGATTTATTGGTGGACACATTGGTCACACGCGCATAACTTGGAATCGGCAAAGTCGGATGCGCCGCCGTCATGGCGTACATATCGTATTTTTCACCGCTGGACGTGCGACGGTCGTGAAATTTTTTGCCATACCATGAGGCAACGCCACGCTGCTTAAAGTTGCCCGGCGTACGCAACGGGGTATAGGTCTTGGATAAAGCAACGTAAGGGCGATTGGCGTAACGATGCAGCGGTTCATTTTTTGGCACAGCATCGGGGATTTCATCCATATTTGCAGGCGGATTCGCGCCTGGGCCATCACCGGCAAGATAACCGCCACTGCCGGGAATAGGCTTCGCAGGAGGTGCGACCAGCGTGTGATCTTCAATTGTTGCCGGCGCTTCAGTGCGCGACTCGATCGGGCGCTGAGAAGTCGTGCTACAAGCGGTCAGCAGCAGGGCGGCGAAAGACAGAATGCCAATTTTTACCAACATGTATTCTCCTAAATTTAGCGGATTCAGCTCTGAAGACCACTCATTGTATGCGATTTTGTGCATGCACATCAGCCTCGCGGGTGATGTTTGGCGTGCAACTGTTTCAAGCGTTCACGGGCGACATGGGTGTAAATCTGTGTGGTAGAAATATCCGCATGCCCCAGCAACATCTGAACTACGCGCAAATCCGCGCCGTGATTGAGCAAGTGGGTGGCGAAGGCATGGCGCAAAGTGTGCGGCGAGAGCGGCTTGTCAACCCCGCCATGACGCGCATGCTTTTTGATCAGATACCAGAACATCTGACGGGTCATCCCTTCGCCTCTCGCTGTGATAAACAGATCGTCGGTGATTTGTCCTCCCAGCAGCACGTCACGTCCATCCTGCAGATAGCGCGCAAGCCAGTCCAGCGCCTCCTCGCCCAGGGGAACAAGACGTTCCTTATTGCCCTTGCCAGTCACCCTCACGATACCCATATCCATGCTCACCTGACCGATATGCAACTCCACCAGCTCAGACACGCGCAAGCCGGTGGCGTACAGCACCTCAAACATGGTGCGATCGCGCAACCCCAGCGGGGTCTGACAATCGGGCGCTGCGAGCAGTTGTTCGACATCCTGTTCGGTGAGTGTCTTGGGCAAATTGCGCGGCAGTTTGGGTGTATCGATTTGCAGGGTCGGATCGACAGAAATCTTGTTTTGTCTCAGCAGATAGCGAAACAATCGCTTGAGGCTGGAGAGATTTCTCCCGGTGGAGCTGGCCTTGGCCTTCTGCACCACGAATAAATCGGCTATATAACCTTGTATATGTGCATGATTGGTTTGCAGGATGCTCCCGACCTGGTGCGCCTGTAGCCAGTCCGCGAATTTATTCAGGTCGCGCCGGTAGCTGTCCAGCGTGTTGCGCGACAGGCCGTCTTCCAGCCAGAGCGTGTCGGAGAATTCATCGAGCAATTCAGCGTTGTTCATGGGTCAATAACCAGCGTTTGATGTTGAGCGGCGAACCTTCTGCGTGGTGCATGAAGCCGCCCAACCCGGTTTTTCCAACCACTCGATGACAGGGAATCACGATAGGGATCGGATTTGCACCGCAGGCCTGACCTACGGCCTGTGCGCAGGAATGCAATTGGCTGGCCAGTTCGCCGTAACTGCGCGTTTCACCTCGCGGGATAGACAACATGGCTTGCCAGACTTTTTCCCGGTGCGCGCTGGCCGCGTAGCGTAACGGCATGGTGAAAGGTGCGTCGGGATCGGCAAAGTAGCGTAGCAATTGCACGCAAACAGCTTCGGCCATTGCGTTGACCGGTTGTTGTGGCACATCGGTCGCCGGCAGAAACTCGATACCAAGCAAGGCTGTGCCATCACAACGGATGCCTAGGACACCGAACGGGACTGCCAGCTTCGCCTGATAGTTCATAAGCACCATTTACATCAATGGATATTAACGTGTAACTCGCGTATCGGGAAATTGCTATGCAAATCAAGCACTCCAGTTCTCGACTTGCAATCCGTCCACCCGGACAAACTCGCGCTCATTATTCGTCACCAGTATCCATCCCTCTGCCCGTGCGTGCGCGGCCAACCACAGATCGTTATTGCCTATAATTTGGCCGCTGCGCTGTAATGAGGCTAGAATCTGGCCATAATGCTCGCCGACTGATTCAGACAGCGGAGCAATCAACATCATCGTTTCGAGTTGATTGATGACGGCAATTGCTCGCTCATGAGACTGACTCTTTTCGGCACCGAAGCGTAGCTCGCCCAAAGTAATCACCGACATGGCAAGTTCGGAGGCAGCATGACGTGCGAACCGTTCCCGCACGATGGGCGGGTTGTGCTTGGCGATATAGATGCAGATATTGGTGTCGAGCAAATAACGCACAGACATCAAAAAAACTCCCTATCCTGTGCGGGCAAGTCTTCCCGCCCTGACGCCATAAAGTCTTCAGGCAGACTGCTCAACACATCGAACAGTGCCAGAGCATTGCTCGCCTGTTCACGCAATACGATTTCATTGCCGCGCCGAAAAATTTCCACTTGCGCCACGTCAAAACGGAATTCTTTAGGCAGCCGCACGGCCTGGCTGTTGCCTGATCGAAAAACACGCGCATAGTCCATATCAGCCCCCGAGCACAAAAATATACATGGAGTATATACATGGCTAACACATCGAACAAGACGACTAATTTTTAGCTCAGTTGCTGTCCGTGTTCACGCGTGGCAAAAAACTGCACCTTAGGCCAGCGTTCCTGAGCCAGCCGCAGATTCACGCCGGAGTCAGCCAGATAGGCATAATTACCATCCACATCCTTCGCCAGACGGTTCTGATTGGCTTTGACAAACTCGGCCAGATGCGCCGCATCCGGACAGGTGACCCAGCGCGCGGTCTGTATCCCGGCTCGCTCGAACACCGCATCCACGCCGTATTCGGATTTCAGGCGATGCTCAACCACTTCAAACTGCAACTGGCCGACAGCACCGATCAGCGGGTTGCTGGTGTCGGTCAGCGGTTCAAAGACCTGAACCGCGCCTTCTTCGCCCAACTGACGCAAGCCCTTTTGCAACTGCTTGGCCTTCATCGGGTCGCGCAGACGCGCACGACTGAACAGTTCGGGGGCAAAGTAAGGAATACCCTTGAAGGTGAGTGCTTCACCTTCGGTCAGCACATCGCCGATTTGCAACTGGCCGTGGTTGTGCACGCCGATAATGTCGCCCGCATAAGCCTCATCCATGCGCGTGCGCTCATTGGCCATAAAGGTGACCGCATTGGCCAGCTTCATGTCCTTGCCGGTACGGCGGTGTTTGACCTTCATCCCGGAACTGTAGCGACCGGAACACACGCGCATAAAGGCGATACGATCGCGGTGATTCGGGTCCATATTGGCCTGAATCTTGAACACAAAACCGGTGAAGGCAGGTTCTGTCGGCTGCACCATGCGTACATCAGTTGCACGCGGCAGAGGCGCCGGTGCCCAGTCAACCAGCGCACGGAGAATCTCGCGCACACCGAAGTTATTTACCCCGGAACCGAAAAACACCGGTGTTTGCTGTGCGCGCAGGAACTCTTCAAGGTCGAACGATGCGCCCGCGCCCATCACCAGTTCGGTCTCATCGCGCATAGTCTGCATCTCGGAAGGGCATTGTTTAGCCAACTGTTCGATTTCAGCGCCTTGCAGCACTTCGACCTCTTGTCCGGCCTTGGCTTCGCCCGGCAGGAAGCGCAGCACTTGGTCGTTCAACAGGTGATACACACCCTGAAAGCGTTTACCCATACCGATCGGCCAGGTGACCGGCGCGCACTTGATTTTCAGCACGGATTCGATCTCATCCAGCACTTCCAGCGGCTCGCGCACTTCGCGGTCCATCTTGTTGATGAAGGTGATAATCGGCGTGTTGCGCAAGCGGCACACTTCCAGCAGCTTGATGGTCTGCTCTTCCACGCCCTTGGCGGCATCCACCACCATCACGGCGGCATCCACGGCGGTCAGCACGCGGTAGGTATCTTCAGAGAAATCCTGGTGACCCGGCGTATCGAGCAGATTGATCACGCAATCGTCGAAGGTGAACTGCATCACCGAACTGGCCACGGAAATGCCGCGCTGCTTTTCGATTTCGAGCCAGTCTGAGGTGGCGTGGCGTCCGCTCTTACGCGCCTTGACGGTGCCTGCCATCTGAATCGCACCGCCGAACAGCAACAGTTTTTCAGTCAGCGTGGTTTTACCTGCATCCGGATGCGAGATGATCGCAAAGGTGCGGCGGCGTTTGACTTCGAGCACGATACCCTCGGCACTCAGTGGCGCGTCATTAGTCAGGATTTCTTCGGATGTTTGAATCATGTTTTTATACCAAAATGCAAAAGGCTCGCTAAGATTTAGCAAGCCTAAAATTCAATACTCTAAATCGGGCCGCAAGACGGCCAAGTCCCGACATTATACAGTGCAATTCAGTCGAAATGCCGCTTCGCTTGCGTGTGCCGGCCTGAAAGCCGGGACTTTAAATCGAACCGGAGTGCGGTTGAATCAGGGTTTGCGTTCGAACCGGGATTGGGCTGCGGCAAGCAGGCGCACCGTGGACTCTCCCTGCGGATGGCTTTGTGCAGTAGACATATAAGCATCACGCCGTTCGAACGCTTGCAGTTCATTGGCGGCACGCGCGGCGATGATGGGATATAACACCGAACTTTCGCCGTGTTTGATTGCCCTGAGTGCGGCTTTTTCGGCATCGGCATATCGCCCTTCGAAAAATGCGCGCAGCGCGACATCAAGCAACTTGCGCGAATTATTCTTGGCCTGATCCAGTCTTATTTTCTGTACTGCAGCGGGCAACTGCGTGGTTGCTGTGAACAGATGGATCAACCAGTAGCCGAAACCGAAGATTAGAAGAAACAGCACGACAAACAGTTTAAGCGACAGCTCAATGCGATACGGCGGATACACAAGCAGCACATAAGCGGTATTCTGCAGCAGCGTGCTGAGCGCAACGGCTGCTGCAAATAACACCAGAATTGAGATCAGGTATTTCATGGCGCAGCCTTTTTGGGTGGCGCGCGTTTAGTCACGGTGTTTGTCGCGATGTCGTGGCTCAAGCGATAGTTACGAACCGCTTGCAGGCTGGCGCTGATATCGGGTAGTTCTATATCGATGCTGGCGGCATAGAGCGTGTCAAGCTCCTCCAGCAGGCGTTTACCCTCCGCTGATTTGACGTCAAAGTAGCGGGTCGCCCAAAGCTTCGCGGTCTTGATTTCCTGTTTGTAACTGACTTCATCGCGTGAGAGCAGGGCTAGCCGTGCGGACACCAGGCGAATCTTCAGGTTTTCACGCAGAAAAAATTCCTGCTTGGGAGGCAGCAAGGCAATTTGCGATAGCCCCGTGTTTTCGATGCGTACCAGTTGTTTGACCTCCTGCCAGATAGCGCGCAACAGCTTTTGCCAGTCTGCCTCGTCGGCTGCCGGCGTTGCGGGCTGTGCGATGATATTTTCGGATGGGCGATGCCGGTCTATCAGCGGAATTTCATCGGTAGATGATAGTAATCTATTGATTTTTAGATTAATTCCTGAAATGTCTACTTTTGGCAGGGCGCGCAATTTATCGATGTCCTGACCGATGGGCTTGCGTAAGCTGCTAAAAGCAGGGCGTTCCATGCGCTGCAGGCGAATATCTGCGCTTTCCATCGCGATCAGGGCCGCTTTGACATTGCCGGAAAGTTGTAATTGCTGGCCTGCAATCAGCAACAGTTGTTCGACATCCGCCAGTGCTGTTTCGTCACGACTGACCGAGAGATTGTTGTACAGCGTTTCCAGAGCCGCACGCTGATTTTCTGCCTGAACATAATATGTTTCAAGCGTAGCCACCTTGACCGACATGGCGCGCAGATCGTCCTGATTTTTGGCAATCAGAATTGCGTTGGCTTTAGCTGAGCCATCCATCTGGGCAATCTTCTCGGCTAATTCCTCTCGCATCTGGCTGATCGCACGATGCCCGTCCAGCCATTGCCAGAGAAAGATCGCGACCAGCACCACTAGCGTCATTTGCGTGATGCTCATTTTCCCGACGATTCCTGCAATTGAATGCGCAGATGGCGGGGAGGTGTCCGGTGCCTGATTGGTTTTATCGCTCATGTTCTGCCTTTGAAGTCTGATTTTGCGGTGATTATCCCGGCATCTTTGAGCAAGCCGGCGTACAGACCGGCGTCGGTGCTGTCGGTGAGCCGCACTTGTGCCCAACCTTGCAAGCGAGCGAACTCTGCGATGCGTGGATGCGGCGCGAACAAAGGTAGGTTACGCAGATGCTGATAGCCAGGTTGGCTGATAATTTGCCACAAATAGCCTAACGCTTCGCTGCTGGTCACTGTGATCGCATCCGCCTGTAAGAGTGTGCTCGTCTCGCCTTGCGGTTGGCCGCGCCGGTAGCAGGTGACATATTCTACAGTTGCGCCGCGCGCTTTGAGCGTGTCACCCAGCAGTTCGCGTCCGCCATCACCGCGAAAAATCATCACTCGCCATCCGTTGACTTCAGGTAAAAGTGCCAGCAGGCCTTCGCTGTCAAAGCGTTCACACGGCGTTATGATGTCGTTCACGCCATATTCGCGCAAAGCGGCCGCGCTTCCCTGTCCTATGGTGGCGATTTTTAAAGCGGGTGGCAGGGTGCCGAATTTTGCGATGGCCTCCATGCCGTATTTCACGGCATTCGGACTGATGAAAATCGCTAAATCGATATGGCCTAGTCGCTCGATTTGTTGTTGCAGCGTTTGCGTTTCCTGTATCGCTTCGATTTCCAGCAAGGGAAACAGCAAGGCCGTGCCGCCGGCTTGTTCTATGGATGAAGCAAGCGCCCGTGCCTGATCACGCGGTCGCGTGACCAGGATGTTCAAGCCTGCAAGGGGGCGGGCATGACCGGCGTTCATCGGCGGCTAGACGTGCTTTTTAGCCATTGAGGGCGGCTAGGATTTCATCCGCGCCCTGCAAACGCAAGGTGTCGGCGATCAGATTGCCCAGCTCTTCCGGGTTTTCAATAGAACCTGTCGACTCTGCACGCAAGATGCGTTGTCCGTCGGCGCTGGCGACAAAACCGCGCATCCGCAACTGACCGTTTTGTACTTCGGCGAATCCGCCTAAGGATACCTGGCAGCTGCCATTCAATGCACGGCTCATGGCACGTTCGGCAGTAACACAGGCTGCGGTGTCCGGATGGTGCAGGGCTTGCAACACAGCGATAACATCGGGGCGATCGGCACGGCATTCGATGCCTAACGCGCCCTGACCTACGGCAGGCAGGCTGTCTTCGCTGGAAATGATGGCGCGGATGCGCGCAGACAGTCCCAGACGTTTTAGTCCCGCTGCGGCTAAGATAATTGCGGCGTATTGGCCTTCATCGAGTTTGCGCAAACGTGTTTGTACATTGCCGCGCAAAGGTTCGATGACTAGATGCGGGAAACGGGCGCGCAACTGGCTTTCGCGGCGCAGGCTGGAAGTGCCCACTACGCTGCCGGCAGGCAAGGCGGCCAGATTTGCATAGTCATTTGAGATAAACGCATCGTGAGGATCTTCTCGTTCGCCGATGGCCGCCAGCACAAAACCCTCCGGTAAGTTCATCGGTACGTCTTTTAGGGAGTGAACCGCGAAATCGGCGCGTCCGTCTTCCAAGGCTGTCTCCAGTTCTTTGACAAACAGTCCTTTGCCGCCGATTTTGGACAGGCTGACATTTAAAATCTGGTCGCCCTGAGTCGTCATACCCAAGATGCTGACTTCGGTTTGCGGATATAATGCGCGCAGTCTGTCCCTGATGTGTTCGGCTTGCCACATGGCGAGCGCGCTTTCACGCGATGCAATAACCAGGCTAGCCAGTGGAGTGGGTGAGGTTGAAGGAGCTGGTCTCATCGAAATTTCCTGAATTTTATGATTAATCACGCGGTGCATTCTAACACGGAGGCCGCCGCGCTATTTTACCTATAACTGCGATGAACTTATTTTCTGCCCCAGCCGATATTTCCAGTAAAGATCTTCCTTTTCGCGATGATGTGCGCCTGCTAGGCCGCATACTCGGCGATACCCTGCGCGAACAGGAAGGCGAAGAAACCTTCCATCTGGTAGAAAACGTGCGTCGTTCTGCGGTTCGATTTCGCAAAACCCAGGACAGCCGCGACGGTGAACAGTTGGAGCAGATGCTCGATGCCCTGACGCCGGGCGAAACGCTGGCGGTGGTGCGCGCTTTTAGCTATTTCTCACAATTGACCAATATTGCCGAGGACCTGCATCACAACCGCCGTCATCGCGCCCACCTGAAAGCCGGTTCGCCGCCTAAAGACGGTAGTTTGCTGCTGGCGCTGGACAGGCTGGAAGAAAAGCAGATTAGCGCAGAACAGTTGCAGTCGTTCTTAGACAGTGCTTTGATTTCACCGGTTTTGACCGCGCATCCGACCGAAGTGCAGCGCAAGAGCACGCTGGACTGTCATCTGATTATTTCCAGCCTGCTGTCCAACCGGGATCGCATCGAGATGACACCGGACGAGCTGGCTGACAATGAAATCGCCCTGCGCCGTTTTGTGCTGATTCTCTGGCAGACGCGCATGCTGCGCACTTCCAAATTGACGGTGCACGATGAAATCAGAAACGGTCTGGAATTTTACCGCTATACCTTCTTGAGCGAGATTCCCAAGATTTATGCGAATCTGGAAAAGCAACTGGAAGCGCGTTTCGACAAAAACATCAAGATCCCGCCGCTGTTGCGTGTGGGCAGCTGGATAGGCGGCGATCGCGACGGTAACCCATTCGTCACGCACGATGTCATGCAATATGCGGTTCAGCAACATGCATCGGTTGCCTTCGAGCACTATCTGAATGAGACGCATCTGCTGGGGACGCGATTGTCGCTGACTGACCGCTTGGTCGAGGTGAGCGATGAATTACGCCACTTGTCGGATAATTCGCCGGACACAGCGGTCAGCCGGAGCGACGAGCCTTACCGTCGTGCGCTGGTGCTGATCTATTCGCGCCTGTCCGCCACGGTGGCGCAACTGGGACTGGAAACGTCTCATTTGCCGCCGGTAGATGCGAAGGCTGCCCCCTATGCTAATTCCGCTGAATTTATTGCCGACCTGGATATTTTGATCGATTCGTTGCATAAACACGGAGCGGTATATCTGGCGCGCGGGCGACTGGCGAATCTGCGTCGTTCCGCGCAAATTTTCGGTTTCCATCTGGCACCGCTGGATATGCGCCAGCACAGCGCGATACACGAACAAACGGTCAGCGAATTGCTGGCCTGCGGCACGACCATTAAAAACTATGCCGAGCTCGATGAAGCTGCGCGTCGCGTGGTATTGCTGGAAATCCTGCAAAAGGGCGAGATTCTGATCGGGCCGCTGGAACAATATTCCGATGTGGTGCAAAGCGAGTTGCGCATCATGCAGGCGGCAGCCGACATTCATCGTCGTTTTGGTCGTGCAGCGCTACCCAATCACATCATCTCCAAGGCCGATGCGGTCAGCGATATGCTGGAGCTGGCGCTGATGCTGCAACAGGTGAACTTGCTCGAAGGCACTGCTTCTCCTCAGTTGCATATCAATATCATCCCGTTGTTTGAGACGATCGAAGATTTGCGCGGTTGCGGACCGATTATGGATGATTTGTTTGCGATCCCCTACTATCGCCAGTTGCTGAGTAATCGCGGTCATACTCAGGAAGTGATGCTAGGTTACTCGGATAGTAACAAGGACGGCGGTTACATCACGGCGAACTGGGAGTTGTACAAGGCCGAGCTGGAGCTGGTTAAAGTGTTCGCCAAGTACGGCATTGAGTTGCGTCTGTTCCACGGTCGCGGCGGTACGGTCGGTCGTGGCGGTGGTCCGAGCTACGAGGCGATCCTGGCGCAACCTCCCGGCAGTGTGAACGGTCAGATTCGTATCACCGAACAAGGGGAAGTGATTTCCAGTAAATATTCCAATCCGGAAATCGGTCAGCGCAATCTGGAAACACTGATCGCGGCGACGATGGAGGCGACCCTGCTGCATCATCACGGTGCGGACAGCGCGATGCCAGAGTTCCACCGCATCATGGAGCAGTTGAGTCTGGATGCTTTTGCGTCCTACCGTCATCTAGTCTACGAAACGCCCGGCTTTACCGAGTATTTCTTTACCGCGACGCCGATCCGTGAAATCGCCGAACTCAATATCGGCAGCCGTCCTTCCTCACGCAAGGCCTCTGATCGCATCGAAGATTTGCGTGCAATTCCCTGGGTGTTCAGTTGGGGTTTGAACCGCACGCTGTTGCCCGGTTGGCTGGGTTTTGGCGGCGCGGTGAAGCAATTCATCGCCCGCGAAGGCGATGCCGGTTTGGCGCAGATGCAGGCCATGTATCGTGACTGGCCGTTCTTCCGTGGGCTGATGTCCAATATGGACATGGTCTTGTCCAAGACGGACATGGGGATTGCATCACGTTACGCGCTGTTAGTGGAGGACGTGGCATTGCGTGAGCGAATTTTCGGTGCGATACAAAGCGAATGGGAAGATACGGTCGATATGCTGTTTGCCGTGACCGGGAATACCAAGCTGTTGCAGGACAATCCGGCGTTTACCCGCAGTTTGCAAACCCGCACGCCGTATATCGACCCGCTGAACCATTTGCAGGTGACCTTGCTTGAACATCACCGTGCAGGTAACACCGACGAGCGGATCAAGCGCGCGATCCATCTGACCATCAACGGCATCGCCACCGGTTTGCGCAACAGCGGTTAATCCGGCAGGCTAAATCGATTCGTCAAGAACGCAGACATGCAAAGGCTCGTGAAGTTACAAGCTTTTGTTTAATCTGCGTTTTTTTTGGAATAGCCAGGGGACTTCGTTCGGAAGTGGGTCATATGAAGACTGATGCCGTCAGGCTTGTATATCGAAGACCATGCGGCCTAGGTAATTGGGACTATATTTGCATCTTGCGAGGATAAATCGTTGAGTATCGATGCAACATCATTCATTATGGCGCGCTTATATAATCAGTTTGGCCTGCGGGCTAAACGCTTCGTCAGGGAGTCATGTGAACGCCTTAAAGTCTGTGCTATCGGTTAGCGTTGCGCCGGATCAACGGGTGGCTCGCCGTCATCTTTTATGCTGAATCTTCATCAATCAAAGCAGTTGCTGCGGCTGCGATGGACCGCTTTTGCTATCGTTGCGTTGGCCTATGTGCTGTCGTTTTTTCATCGCTTTGCGCCGGCCGCCATTTCGGGTGACTTGCAACAGACCTTTCACGCCAGTGGCGCTGAACTGGGTGGTCTGGCGGCCACCTATTTTTATGTCTACATGGTGATGCAGATCCCCACCGGGATACTGGTCGATACCCTGGGGCCGCGTCGCGTCGTGGCAATCGGCGGCATCATAGGCGGCTTAGGGTCGCTGTTGTTCGGCACGGCAGATACGCTCGCTGCCGCATCAGTCGGAAGATTGCTGGTGGGGCTGGGCGTGTCGGTGACGTTTATCTCGCTGTTGAAACTGAACGCGGCCTGGTTTCACGACCGGCATTTCGCCACCATGACCGGAGTGACGATACTGCTCGGCAACGCTGGGTCTTTGCTGGCTGCAGCGCCTCTGGCGTGGGCTCTGTACTATGTGAGCTGGCGCAGCGTGTTTGCCGGCATCGGGGTGTTTTCTCTGCTGCTGGCCTTGCTGGCCTGGTTCTTCGTGCGCAATCATCCGGGCGAGGCTGATTTGCCCAGTTTGCGCGAACTCGATGGCAAGGCGGCACATCCGCCTCACGATGGGCACTGGTTTGACGGCTTGAAGGTGGTGTTGAAGAACCGCGCAACCTGGCCCGGACTTTGGGTGAATATGGGGCTGGCAGGTTCCTTGTTCGCTTTTGCCGGATTATGGGCAGTGCCGTTTCTGCGCGATGCCTACGGCATGGACAGGGCGGAGGCGACCCGACACACCACCTTGCTGCTGGCGGGATTTGCGATCGGCGCGTTCTTCATCGGCATGCTGTCCGATCGTCTGGGCAGACGCAAGCCGGTGATGATGGCAGGTGCCCTGGCCTATTCGCTGTGCTGGCTGCCGTTGCTGTTCGGCGTGCCGTTGAGCACATTTGCCGGATACGCACTGTTTTTGATCATGGGACTATCTGCGCCCAGCTTCACGCTGAGCTGGTCTTGTGCCAAGGAGGTCAACCCCCATGCGCTGTCCGGAATGGCGACCAGCGTGGTCAATATCGGCGGCTTTATGGGGACTGCGATCATGCAGCCGCTGGTCGGTTGGGCGATCGACCGCGCGCATGCGCCAGAGACGGGCGTCGCGCTGGCGCTGGTCGATTACCAGGCCGGCATTGCGATTTTGCTTGGTTTCTCTTTGGCGGGTTTGCTCGCGACGCTGTTTATACGTGAAACCTATTGTCGTTATCTGACCGCAGATTAGTTTTATAACTATTTGATTTTAAATTAATTTTTCAGGAGTGAGAAGATGCAATCGGGTCCTCGTGAAATTGTAACGCCTTTCAGATCCATCCCCTTGGAAGTGCCGGAAGGGATGAAGCACAACGAGTTTTTCAACAGCACGGAAAACTTAAACGATCTGATGAACAACAACGGCTTGTTGATCAATCCGGAAAATCTGTTGTTGTACCGCAAGGCGTTGGGCCACAGCACCGAGTTTGATTGCTCTATCATCTACAACACCTCGAATACCATACTCAATCCGCTGGGCCGTCCGGTCAGACGCACGCAGGTGGCGGATAATGTGAAGCAGGTGTGGAACAGGATGAATCAGATCGTCATCGACTACATGCTGGAGCAATATCCCGATCCGGACGAGGCGCTGATTCTGGCGGGAGAAGCGAGTCTGGATGCAACCTGGCCGCTGACTTCGCCCGGCGTGCCCAGCATCAGGATGTTGCATAATCATTTTGTGGTGTTTCCCAAACAGGTGTTGCGCAAGGCTAAACTGGCGGATGTCAATAATCCCAATCTGACCGATGGCGGGCAGCACAGCCTGTTTCAGGCTTATATGCGCGACGTGTACCGGGAATTTTTTGAGCGCTCCTTGCATCTGAAAATATTGAAACCGGCGAGTGAGGCGGATGCCCGCATCCAGTTAACCGGCTATCCTCAGGGTTTACCCAGCTGGGAGATACAGGGCGGAGCTGCGGCGTTGAAGACGGTGGCGTTCTGGCAGGAGTACGATGCGGTGCTCAAAGGGTTTATCGATTTTTACCGGACTTTCTTTTCGCAGGTGTCGACGCGTAATGCGCCTTTGCTGCCGGATGTGTATTATCCAGAGCAGGTTGAAAATGTGCTGTTATTCAACAATGATTTTTTAAAGACGGCGAAGAAGGTTCGAGATCACTGTATCGTCGATCCGAAATATGCCAATGCGATACGCTGGCAGCCAGCCTTTAAACAATTGATTTATCGCAATGATGCAGGCCGACTGATCGTCACCATCAGTCAAAATTCGATTGGCAATGCCATCACTGAACTGTTGGGGGTGGTTGTCAATCGAGTGGCGGATGCTGATGCGTATGCCAAGATCGAGCCCGCCTTGATCGCACGCTTGCTTGAGGTGCGTCGTCGTCTGGTCGAGGCGGATTTGGGTGCCGGAATTGCTACGGCCTACTGGCCGAAAGCTTAGTTTTTAATAGGCGGCAGAAATAATATGCGTGTATTACTTGTTGAAGATGATCCGATACTGGCTGATGTGCTCAAACGGATTCTGCTTCGCTCACATTATGTTGTGACGCATGAAGCGAATGGCATTGCGGCCGACCAGTTGCTGACGGTGAATCAGTATGAACTGGTTATTTTGGATATGGGCTTACCCGAGATGGACGGGGTAGAGATTTTACGTCGCCTGCGCCTGCGTAATGTGAAAGTGCCGGTATTGATCCTGACAGCAAGGGATAAAGTCGAAGATCGTGTGCAAGGTCTGGATTCAGGTGCTGATGATTTTCTGGCTAAACCGTTTGAACTGCTCGAATTGGAAGCGCGGATCAGAGCGCTGTTGCGACGCGGGCACGCTACGGCTAGCACAAGGCTGCAGGTGGGGGGCTTGTGCCTGGATACGGTAGGGCATAGGGCTACGCTCAATGGCGATTATCTTGAACTCTCGGCAAGGGAACTCAGTGTGCTGGAGGTGTTGATGCTGCGCGCCGGTCGGGTGGCGAGCAAAGAAATCCTGAGTGAGCAGATGTCCGCATTAGGTGAAGAAATGAGTCTGAATGCCATTGAAGTCTACGTACATCGCTTGCGTAAAAAAATACTTAGCGGTGATGTCAGTATTCGTACCCTGCGGGGGCTGGGTTACCTGCTGGAAAAAATATGATTCCATTGTCGTGTTGGCTTGAGGCCAACACCTTGCGTCAAAAGCTGCTGAGCTGGGTGATGCTGCCGATGGCGGTGTTGCTGTTGCTCAATGTTGCCTTGATCTATCAATTCGGTTTGGATAGCGCCAATCGCAGGCATGATCGTTCCTTGCTCGATACCAGCAAAGTCTTGCTGGATCAGTTGCGCACCAATGAAGGGCGGGTGGAATTTAATTTACACGACGGCGCCTTGAGCTTGTTGTCAGCAGATCACAAGGATCAGGTATATTACTCTTTAAATGGCTGGCAGCAGGAGTATCGATTTGGCCCGGCTAACTTGCCGTTGCCGCCTGGCGGGTTGCGTGAAGAACCCGTTTATTATCACGCCGAATACGCAGGACAGCCGGTGCGCATGATGGCGGCTATCATGCCTGTGTCTAATGTTGCCAGCGGACGCGTCACCGTGCTGTTGGCTAAAACGCTGGTGCTGCATGATGAGCGCGCCGCAGAGTGGATGTGGCGTATGCTGCCCTCACAGTTGCTGCTGGTGTTGCTGGCCGGCGTGGCGGTATGGTGGGGGGTCGGGCGCGGCCTGCGTCCGTTGATGCAGTTGCGCGATGAGCTGACACGTCGCTCCTCGCAGGATTTGAGCCCTTTGCCGGAAAATGAAATTGCAACGGAGCTGCGTCCTCTTATTCGCGGTTTTAATGAGTTGATGGGGCGGCTCGATGAATCCATGGCGGTACAACTTCGTTTTGTAGCGGATGCGGCGCATCAATTGCGCACACCTCTGGCCGGCCTCAAGGCGCAAGCCGAATTGGCGCAGTTTCTGGAAGATCCTTCAGAAATTCGCCATTCTTTGCGTCAGATCGGACGAGGTGCGGATCACGCTGCACATCTTGCCAATCAGTTGCTGGTGCTGGCCAGATCGGAGAACGGCTCACAAAATAAGGCACGTATGAGCGAACTTGACCTAGCGTTGCTGGCGAGAAATGTGACAGAAAACTGGGTGCACAAAGCCATACTCAACAAAATCGATCTGGGATTTGAAGGCGGGGCCGTGCCGTGCCGAGTGGTCGGTAACACCCTGTTGCTGGGTGAGATGCTGGCCAACATGATCGATAATGCGTTGCGTTATACGCAAACAGGCGGACAGGTGACGGTGCGCATGGCGTGTCATGAAACATCTGTCGTTTTGGAAGTGGAAGATAACGGCCCCGGCATCCCTGAGGGTGAACGAGAGCACGTATTTGAACGTTTTTATCGTGTGTTAGGCACCAATAAGGATGGTTGTGGCCTGGGACTGGCGATCGTGCGTGAAATTGCGGATCGACATGAGGCGCAAATTTTCCTGACATCGGGGCCGGGTGGTATCGGTATGCTGATGAGGATCACGTTTCACGCAGTCTGACGGCGCGGGAAAATTTAGCGTCGCGCTAGCGGTTGGGCGATAATCTCGTCCACGATTTTAATGGAGTCTGGCATGTGCGGTATTTGCGGTGAATTACGCTTCGATCAATCGACTCCGGATATGGCGGTGCTGCGGCGCATGACGGCCCGCCTTGCGCGGCGAGGCCCGGATCATGAAGGTTTTTACAGCGACGGCGCACTGGCTTTCGGCCACCGGCGGCTGGCAATTATCGACCTGTCAGCCGGTGCCGATCAGCCTATGGTGGATGAGGATTTGCGTCTTTCGCTGGTGTTCAACGGCACCATCTACAACTACCGGGAGCTGCGCGCTGAACTGATCGAGTTGGGCTATGTGTTTGTCACCACCGGGGATAGCGAAGTCATCCTCAAGGCGTATCACGCCTGGGGTGAGCATTGCGTGTCGCGTTTTTACGGTATGTTCGCCTTCGCGATTTGGGACAGGCGCACCGGTACATTGTTTTTGGCACGCGACCGCTTGGGGATTAAACCTTTGTATCACACACTGGACGGTGAACGACTGCGATTCGCCTCTACGCCGCAGGCATTGCTGGCGGGTGGCGGTGTGGATACGTCGATTGATCCGGTTGCGCTGCATCAGCATTTCACCCTGCACGGCGTGGTGCCCGCCCCACGCACCCTGCTCTCGGGCATCAGAAAACTGCCGCCTGCGCATACCCTGACTTTTTCCGCCACGGGGGAGGTGGTGCAGCGCTGTTACTGGCAGCTCGATGCCACGCGTCCCGCCCGTCCCCTGACCGAAGAAGAATGGCTGAACGCAACGCGCCTGGTTTTGCGCCGTGCGGTGGAGCGTCATCGTCTGGCCTCCGATGTGCCGGTCGGCGTATTGTTATCCGGCGGTCTGGATTCCAGCTTGCTGGTGGCTTTGCTGGCGGAACACGTCGATGAGCTGAATACTTTTTCTATCGGCTTCGAGGCGGTGGCGGGTGAGGCGGCCGATGAGTTTGAATATTCCGATCAGGTGGCGGCACATTTCAATACCCGTCATCACAAATATGCGGTGCCGAATACCTCGGTGTTGCACACCCTGCCCGATGCGATCGCTCAGATGTCTGAACCCATGGCCAGCTATGATGTGACGGCGTTTTATCTGTTGGGTGAAAAGGTGTCGCAGGAGGTCAAGGTTGTGCTGGCGGGGCAAGGCGCGGATGAGGTGTTCGGCGGTTACTTCTGGTATCCGCGCATGGAGGCGGCAAGTGGTACGCCGCTGGAGCGTTTTTCCTCGCATTACTTCGACCGCGATCATGCCGAATATCTGGAGATGGTCAGCGATGACTATGCCGTGCCGGATGTGACTGCCGCTTGGGTGTCGGCGCAACTGGAGCTGCCGGGTGCGGATGATTTTATGGATGAGGTGCTGCGTCTGGATGTGACGCGCTTGATGGTCGATGATCCGGTCAAACGCGTGGACAACATGACCATGGCTTGGGGCTTGGAGGCGCGCGTGCCGTTCCTAGATCATGAACTGGTCGAACTGGCGGCCAAGATGCCGGCTTCGTTAAAACTTAAAGAAGGCGGAAAGTTTCCTTTGAAAGCGGTGTCGCGCGGACTGGTACCGGATGCGGTGATCGATCGTCCTAAAGGTTATTTTCCGGTGCCCGCGCTTAAATACGTGCGCGGTGAATTCTTAGAAAAAATGCGTACCATTCTCAACTCTGAGGCCTGCATCCAGCGTGGCCTGTACCGGCGCAGCTATGTGGAGAAACTGCTCGCCGATCCGGAAGCCTATTTGACCCGCATTCAGGGTAGCAAACTCTGGCATCTGGCCTTGCTCGAATGGTGGTTGCAGGTCAATGTTGATGCAATTAATTGATTGTTAAAGATAATGAGTCCTGTTGCGGTCATCGACTTTGAAACAACTGGCATGTCGCCCGGCATGGGGGATCGTGCCACAGAGGTGGCGGTGGTGATCGTCGATGACGGGAAAATCGTCGATCGTTACCAAAACCTGATGAATACCGGTGCTTATATTTCGGGCTTCATCACGGAGCTCACAGGGATCACTAATCAGATGGTGCGCAACGCACCCCCGGCAGCACAAGTGATGTCCGAGCTGGCGCAGTTTGTCGGCACCATTCCGCTGGTCGCCCATAATGCCTCGTTCGACAGTCGCTTTCTCGATGCTGAGTGGGCAAGAATAGGTCATTGCCGCCAGCAAAAGTTTGCCTGTTCGATGCTGCTGGCGCGCAGGCTTTATCCATCCGCTCCCGATCATAAACTGGGCACGCTGGTGAAACATCTGGCGCTGCCGGATACGGCGCGCCATCACCGAGCGCTGGCCGATGCAGAAATGACGGCGCATTTGTGGAGCAAAATGGATGCGGATATCCGGCGCCAATACGGATTGAAGGCGGTATCCCACGATCTTATGTGCGCGCTGCAAAAAGTACCCAAGGGAAAAATCGCCAGCTACATTGAAAAACACTACAACTGAACATCAGGTGGTGCAATCTGCCGATTGACTGATTTAATACTGGAAGAATTGGATTTGCTAAATATAAATGAGAGCATTGTATGCCCTTCTATTGATAGCACCGCAATATATGTGGCGCAAAAATATGCATTTAACAATTCAATCGAGCCGACTGCAAAAGTGTTCGTTGATTGGTTCTGATTGTTTTAACTCGGGATGTTCAAAAGATAATGTCTGTGCTTTGATGCTGGTGCGATATGGGCGCGATGGAGTTTAATGTGGAGGGTGTGTAATGACGGGCGAGATCGTTTTTTATCAAAGTGAGGACGGCACGATACGGCTGGAGACGCGGCTGGAAAATGAGACCCTGTGGCTGACGCAGCAGCAAATGGCTGAGTTGTTTCAGACCACCGTGCCCAACATCAGCATGCACATCAAGAACGTGTTTGATGCGGGTGAATTACAGACGGAGGCAACTGTTCAGGATTTCTTAACAGTTCGCCAGGAGGGTGAACGCCAGGTGCAGCGCACGCTGACACATTACAACCTGGATATGGTGATTTCCGTCGGCTACCGGGTTAAAAGCCTAATAGCAACGCGCTTTCGCATCTGGGCTACGCAGCAACTGAAAGAGTACATCGTCAAAGGCTTTGTCATGGATGACGAGCGCCTGAAAAATCCGCCTGTCGCGGGTTCTGCTGTGCCCGATCACTTTGCTGATTTACTGGCGCGCATACGTGATATCCGTGCCAGTGAACGGCGCATGTATTTGCGGGTACGAGAAATTTTTGCTCTGGCCGCCGATTACGAACCTTCCTTGCCGGAAACCAACCTGTTTTTCAGCACCATCCAGAATAAGCTGCACTTTGCTACTACAGGCATGACGGCTGCTGAACTCATTGCCGCTCGCGTCAATCATGCCTTGCCGAATTCAGGGCTGACCAGTTGGGCGCGAGACGAGGTGCGCAAATCGGATGTGACGATTGCGAAGAGCTATCTCAATAGCGATGAGATTACCGAATTGAACCGCATCGTCACCATGTGGCTGGATTTTTCTGAAGATCAGGCGACGCGGCGCAAGCAAGTATTTATGCGCGACTGGCAAACTAAACTGGATGAGTTTCTGCGCTTTAACGACCGCAACGTATTGCCGGATGCGGGCAACGTGAGCAAGAAAGCCGCCGATGAGAAAGCCCGCGCTGAATATGAGCAATATGCCGCCTTGCGCCGCGAAACCAAGGAAATGGCGGGTGAGGCCGAGTTAATGAAACAGCTTGAATCAACAGTCAAGCTGATTCCCACACTCAAAGGCAGACTGGGAAATAAGTAGGATGGCGAGTCGATTCCGTGAATTGCACACCATAAAGCTGAACGTCGCGAATAGCAGTCGTGTCTTGATAACTGAAACTTTCCAAGGCCAATCAGACTGAATAAAGCAGTCGTTCGCCGTTCGTTGCTGTGGGATAATTCGCCCCATGAATACCACACTTTTATCCGGCCTCAATCCCCCGCAACTGCAAGCCGTTACCTTGCCCGCACAATCCGCGCTGATCCTGGCAGGGGCGGGCAGCGGCAAGACGCGCGTGCTGACCACACGCATCGCTTATCTGATCAGCGGCGGTCAGGTCTCGCCGCACGGCATACTGGCGGTGACTTTTACCAATAAGGCGGCCAAGGAAATGGTCACGCGCTTGTCCGCGATGCTGCCGATCAATACGCGAGGCATGTGGATCGGTACGTTTCACGGCTTATGTAATCGCCTGCTGCGCGCTCATTATCGTGAGGCGGCCCTGCCGCAGACTTTCCAGATTCTCGATTCGGGAGATCAACTCTCCGCGATCAAGCGGGTGATGAAGGCGCTGAATGTGGATGACGAAAAGTATCCGCCGCGCGAGATGCAGAATTTCATCAGCGGCAGCAAGGAGCAGGGTTTGCGGGCGCACGAGGTGGAAGCCTTCGATCCTTACACGCGCCGTAAAGTTGAGGTGTACGCCGAATACGATGCACAGTGCCAGCGCGAAGGCGTAGTGGATTTTTCTGAATTGCTGCTGCGCTGTTATGAACTGCTGTCGCGCAACACGCCGTTGCGCGAACACTATCAGGAACGTTTCAAACACATACTGGTGGATGAGTTTCAGGATACCAATCCGTTGCAATACCAGTGGCTGAAGCTGTTGGCAGGTGGCGGTCCGGGTACCCCCGGACATACCGGGCAGGGGCATAATTCGCTGTTTGCGGTGGGCGATGATGACCAGTCTATCTATGCATTTCGCGGTGCCAATATCGGCAATATGAAAGATTTGTTGCGTGACTTCAAGGTCGAAGCGGTGATCAAGCTGGAGCAGAACTACCGCTCGCACGGCAATATTCTCGACGCGGCCAATGTGCTGATCTCCAATAACCGCAACCGGATGGGCAAAAACCTTTGGACGTCAGAACAGGGCGGCGAGAAGCTGCGCGTGATGGAAGCGCCGACCGATGTCGAGGAGGCGAATTTTATTGTTAGTGAAATCAAGCAATTAAAATTGGAAGGGCTGAAGCTGACGGAGATGGCGCTGCTGTATCGTTCTAACGCGCAGTCGCGTGTGCTGGAGCATGCGCTGGTGTCGGCAGGGCTGTCGTATCGGGTGTATGGCGGGTTGCGCTTTTTCGAACGTCAGGAAATCAAGCATGCCCTGGCGTATCTGCGCGTGATGGAAAATACCGACGATGACAACGCGTTGTTGCGTATCATCAATTTCCCAACGCGTGGCATCGGTGCGCGCAGCATCGAACAGGTGCAGGACGCGGCCAAGATGCACGGCACGACGCTGTGGGATGCGGCGGCACGTGCCGGTGGTAAGGTGTCGGGCTTCGTCGGGCTGATCGAGATGTTGCGTTCTTCGACGCGGGATCTGCCGCTACCCGAAATCATTGAACACGTGCTGGCGCATAGCGGGTTGGTTGCGCATTACCAGAATGAGACGGGGGCGAAGAAGCGCGAAGCGGAAGAGCGACTGGAGAATTTGAGAGAGTTGATGACAGCGGCAACCTTGTTTGTCCACGAAAACGAGGACGACAGTCTGACTTCGTTCCTGACTCATGCCTCGCTGGAAGCGGGCGAACATCAGGCTGGCGATCAGGACGATGCGCTACATCTGATGACGGTACACGCCGCCAAAGGTCTGGAATTCAATGCGGTGTTTATCACCGGGCTGGAAGAGGGCCTGTTTCCGCATCAGAACAGTCAGCGGGTAGATGGCGGCCTCGATGAAGAACGGCGTCTGATGTATGTGGCGATTACCCGCGCGCGCCGTCGTTTGTATATGAGTTTCGCGCAACGCCGCATGTTGAACGGGCAGGTCAGTTACGGTTCTCCGTCCAGTTTCTTGCAGGAGCTTCCGGAGGAATTGCTGCAATGGCTCTCGGCCAAGGCGGCGCCGCGCAACCCGTTTGTCTCCTTCGGTTATACGCCACCGCTTGGTGCCGCTTCTGCACCGTCCATGCCGTCAGCACAGCGTTCGGTGAGCGGGACAGGGTGGCGTACCGGTCAGCGCGTGATGCATCTGAAGTTTGGTGAAGGCGTGGTGACCGGGGTGGAAGGGGGCGGCAGCGATGGTCGCGTGCAGGTTAATTTCAAACACGCGGGCAGCAAATGGCTGGCGCTGGAATACGCGAAACTCACCGCGCTATGAGTCACGATGCGCGTCTGGCGTTGATCGTCGAGAGCCACCAAAGGATAGTCGGTCGTCCCTTGCTGGATGTGCCGTTCAGTCCAGACGCTTTGTGGAATGCGCCGCTGGCTGTCGTGGCGCACGGCACGGAAGCAGACCCGGTATTTTTCTATGGTAACCAATTAGCGCTGCAAGTATTCGAGATGGATTTTGCCGCGTTTACCCGTTTGCCCTCCCGTCTGTCGGCAGAGCCGCTGGCACGGGAGGAACGCGCACTGCTGCTAGCGCGAGTCACAGAATTTGGCTTTGTGGACGACTATTCAGGAATGCGCATCAGCGGTCGGAATAAGCGCTTCATGATTACGCAGGCAACCGTCTGGAATCTGGTCGACGAGACGGGGATTTATCGCGGACAGGCCGCCGCGTTTACGCTGCCCGATTAGCAGCTTGTTGATCAACCAGTTTGTCGGGGACTTCCCGTTTACTGGCCAGACTGATTGCACTAGCTTCAGAGATGGCGGTGATCATCACGCCGGCTAAGGTCGGCAAAATCGCGATGCGCGTCAATGCTGTCCACATGATGTGTTTCATGCTCGCTTCGTGTGCGGTCAGGCTCAGCAGCCAGGCGATAAAGATCAGCGCGGCCGTTATCGCGTAGCCCAGCATCATCCAGCGGCTGTTTTTGAAGGAGAGTCGCCAGTGTGCATCGACGAACCAGACTGTGCTTTTTTTGCTGCGCAAATAGATGTAAAAAATCAGTGCGCCGGTGCTGACTAGCGGGAGCAGTAAGCCTATCATGCCGGTCTTGAGTGACAGCATCGCCGGCGCCATTAGCAGGTTTAATATAAAAAGTCCTGAAATCAACAGGTTGTGCGGAGTTTGTGCGCGCTTGATCTCTGCTTCACTGACCTGAAACTGCATAGCTTTCCCCGATGAATATTTAAAAGATGCTACATATTAGCATATTCTGATATTGATGTAGTTGCTCGCGAATTAGGGAGATGCTGATTTATTCATCGTCTCCGCGCAGTGGGTTAAGCAGGCAAGACGCGAAACGACTGCTCGCAAAGCGGAGATCCAGTGCCTTGATTTAACTGGATTCCCGCCTGCGCGGGAATGACAAAACCGAATAAATCAGCGCTTAGAAATGTTCCTGTTCGTCGCGATTGATGACTTCGCTTTCGATGATCTGAGTATGACTCTCGATTTCCGGGGGAAATATATCGCAGAAGCTGGCATACAGAGAGGTAAAAACTATCGGCATCAGGATTAGCCAGCCTAGCATCATCGGCATGCTGGCCAACACCGCCAGCAGCATAAACGACATGCCGTAGACAAACATGGCACCCATGTTGCGGGTGAAGGCGCTCAGGCTGAGTTTCATCGCTGCGACAGGTGGGGCGCCGCGAAAATAGACCAGCATAGGCGCGAACTGCATAGACATCAGCAAAAGAGAAAACAGCGCGATGCCGACAATAACTGCGGCGCCGGCGCCGGCGATGGCCTGTTCAATCACATCCGGGGTTGCGGGTGCCTGACTGTTCATCAATATACCGACCAGCGTTGCGCCGCCGACCGCCATCATCACGCCGAAAATCAGATATTGACCGACCAGTGCGATACCGCCTAATGTGACCAGATGCGAAGTGTGGCGTTGAAAACCGCTAAAAAGGTGCATCAGTTCCAGCTCATCCCCCTGATCCAGCGAGCGGCAACCTGCCATCAGGCCGATGATCGCAACCGGCATCATCAGGCTTACTAGCGGTTCGCCGACGATGGGAACGGCGCTCACTCCGGCTGCTGCCACGAAGCAAATCGCCAGCAGCACGATCCACAACAGCGGCGCCTGCATAAACAGCGTATAGCCTTTTTTGATCCAATGCCAGCCCTGTTGGGCTTCTATACGTTTCGCTTCCATGTTTTCCTATTGAATGTTTTTTGGCCGCAAACGCTTACAACCAGACCGTATGGGTTGTCGCGATGTGGTTTTTCAGTACGCGTTCAAAATGTGCCGGATCGTGTGCGTGTATTAATTCACCGTCGCGCGGCAAATATTTATCGAACAGCCGTGATAACCAGAAGCGCAAAGCCGCCAATCGCAGCATCTGCGGCCAGGCTAATGTTTCGTTTGTCTGGAACGGACGCACGGCGTGATAGGCGCGCAAAAAGGTCTGCGCACGCACAACATCGAGGGTGCCGTCGGCATTCATGCACCAGTCGTTGACGGTAATTGCCACGTCGTATAGCAGCGCGTCCGTACAGGCGAAATAAAAGTCGATCAATCCGCCGACGCGATTGTCTTCCAGCAGCACATTGTCGCGGAACAGGTCTGCGTGTATCAGTCCTTGTGGAAGGATTGAGGTATCTATTTTATTGTTTAGTAAAACTTCAGATTCGATCAGCGCGGCTTGTTGGTCATTGACGAATGGTAGAACCTGCGGAGTGGTCGCTGCGCGCCAGGCGGCTCCTCTGGGGTTAGGCATGATCTGCGAAAAACTGGTGCCAGCAATGTGCATTTGCGCCAGCATCGCACCCATCGCCGCGCATTGCGCAAGATTGGGTGTGGTGGTAGATTTTCCGCTCAAACGGCTGACGATGCAGGCCGGTTTTTCATTCAAAATTCCCAGAAACTGGTTGCGCCGGTTTGCCATGGGAGCCGGGCAGGGGATGCCGTGACGCGCCAGATGCGCCATCAGATTCAAATAGAAGGGCAGCTCAGAGGTGGTCAGTTTTTCGAACAAAGTCAACACGAACCGACCATTGCTGGTGGTGACGAAGTAATTGGTATTTTCGATGCCGGAGGCGATGCCTTGCAGATCCAGCAGTTGTCCCAGGGAATAATCATGCAGCCAGGCGGTTAGCTCGGCTTTGGTAACGGTGGTATAGACGGACATGCTCAGAACTTATGAATAATCCAGCGCGGTGCACGGAAACCGGAATCCAGTCCTTCCTGACGGACAAATTTGCCATCGCCTCTGTCATCGACCAGGTAGTAAGGTGCACCGATCTTGGGCGTAACTTTAATCATATACAGTTTGCCGCCGGCACGAAATTCTTCTACGGTCGTCTCAGGTTGCTTGATGATAGTGATTTCTGCTTCGTCCACAGGGGCGGAATCAGGCTCAGCTGTAAATGGCGGTGGGGGCGGTAGCGGCTCAAGATTGCCCGGTACAGGTTGACCGGCAAATGCCGTAACGGAAAAACCACCGAGGATCAGTAGCGATAATAAGCGCATGGTAGCTGCCTGTCGTAAAATAAATTGTGTGTATTTTAGCCCATTTATAGGTAGAGCTGCCGTTCGCGTTCTTCTTCGGAGGGTTCAAAGCCTGAAGTTTCGTAGTGTTTGAAAATTGCGCTGACAATTTCTTCTGGTTCATCAATGAGTTGAATCAGATTCATGTCGTCCGGGCTGATGACTTCTTCCTCTATCAGCGCGGTCCTGAACCATTCGACCATGCCGCCCCAGAACTGTTTTCCAACCAGAATGATGGGCATGCGGCGTGTCTTGCCGGTTTGTACTAGGGTGAGTGCTTCCATCAGCTCGTCCAGCGTGCCGAAGCCGCCCGGCATGACCACGTAGGCGTGGGCGAATTTGACGAACATCACCTTGCGCGCGAAAAAATGCTGGAAAGTCTGGCTGATGTTTTGATACGGGTTGTTGGTCTGCTCGTGCGGCAGTTGAATATTCAGGCCAACGCTGGGTGATTTGCCGTAAAAAGCGCCTTTGTTGGCCGCTTCCATGATGCCGGGTCCGCCGCCTGAAATGACCGAAAATCCGGCGTCTGACAGTAAGCGGGCAATTTCTTCGGCCAGTTTGTAATAAGTCTGGCCGGGTTTGGTGCGTGCGCTGCCGAAGATGCTCACCGCAGGATGGATGTGCGCGAGACGGTCGGTGGCAGAAACAAATTCTGACATAATGCCGAATACGCGCCAGGCCTCCTTGGCATCCCATGCTTCAGGAACATCAGATGTGGGTAGTTTTGGCCTGGAAATCATGTCTGCACCTTAAAATAATCGAAAAATGACAACGAACAGCGATACTAAAACTTTGCTTCTGGTGGACGGTTCGTCCTTCCTCTACCGCGCCTTTCATGCCGTGCCCGATATGCGCAACGCGGACGGCTTTCCGACTAACGCGATCTACGGTGTGCTCAACATGTTGCGCCGTTTACGTCAGGATTACCCGGCGGATTATAGCCTGTGCGTATTTGACGCAAAAGGAAAAACCTTCCGGGATGACTGGTATCCGCAATATAAAGCCAATCGCCCCTCCATGCCGCCCGATTTAGCGCTGCAAATCGAGCCTCTGCATCAGTTAATTGCCGCGACCGGCTGGAGAATCTCCATGGTGGAGGGGGTCGAGGCGGACGATGTGATCGGCACCATGGCTAAACAGGCCGAGAAGGATGGCGTGCGTTGCATCATTGCGACGGGCGATAAGGATCTGGCGCAACTGGTGAACGAGCATGTGACGTTGATCAATACCATGAGCAATGAGACGCTGGACATCGCCGGGGTCACTGCGAAATTTGGTATCCCGCCCGAGTTGATCATCGATTATCTGACACTGACCGGGGATGCGGTAGATAACGTGCCGGGTGTGGAAAAAGTAGGGCCGAAGACGGCGGTGAAATGGTTGTTGCAGCATGGCACGCTGGATACGCTGATGCAGAACGCCGACACCATAGGCGGGGTGGTGGGCGCGAATTTGCGCAATGCGCTCGACTGGCTGCCGCAGGCGCGCAGATTGATCACGGTTAAATGCGATGTGCCCGACCTGCCCGCTTGCCGCGATCTGGTAGCCCCGCCTCAGGACAGGGAAACGCAGGCGCGACTGTATCAACAACTGAATTTCAGGACATGGCTGCGCGAACTGGCCGCAGCCCCCGTTGCGCCGCTAGAGGTCAGCGTACCGCAATCCGTGATGTCTCAGCAGGTCAGCGAAAGTGCGGTTGCAGAAGTCGCCGTCGAAGCAGAGGCCGCCCGTACCGACGGCACATATTACAAGACGATTTTAACCGATGCGCAATTGTCTGATTTAATTGAAAAATTATTATCCGCTGAGCTGGTGTGTGTCGATACCGAAACCACGGGACTGGATGTGATGGATGCGCAGCTGGTCGGTATCGCTTTTGCGATAAAGGCGCACGAGGCCTTTTATCTGCCGCTGGCGCACATCTACCCCGGCGCGCCGGATCAGCTGGATCGCGAGCAGACCTTGCTAAAATTAAAGCCCTGGCTTGAGAGTGAGCAACACAAGAAGCTGGGTCAGAATCTGAAGTTTGACCAACACATCTTTGCCAATCACGGCATTTCGCTTGCCGGAATACACGACGACACGCTGTTGCAATCCTACGTGCTGGAGAGTCACAAGTCGCACGACATGGACAGTCTGGCGATGCGCCATCTGCAGGTGAAAACCATTAGTTACGCGGATGTGGCTGGCAAGGGGGCGAAACAGATTTGCTTCGATCAGGTCGATCTGGACATCGCGACTCATTATTCAGCCGAAGACGCCGACATTACCTTGCAGTTGCATCAGATGCTCAGCTCGCAAATCGAGAAAGAGCCGGGATTGCAGCATGTATATCGCGATATTGAGCTGCCCGCTATGCATGTGCTCTATACCATGGAGCGCAACGGGGTTTTGCTGGACAGCAATTTGTTGCATGTGCAGAGTCACGAGCTGGGCGCTAAACTGATCGAACTGGAAGCGCGTGCCCATGAGGCGGCGGATCAACCGTTTAATCTCAATTCGCCCAAGCAGATACAGGAAATTTTATTTGGTAAATTGGGTTTGCCGGTGGTGAAGAAGACGCCCAGCGGCACGCCGTCAACCGATGAAGAGGTTTTGCAGGAACTGGCGCTCGATTATCCCTTGCCTAAAATTCTGCTCGACTATCGCGGTATGGCGAAACTCAAGTCCACCTATACCGACAAGCTGCCGAAAATGGTCAATCGCCGCACAGGTCGTGTGCACACCAGTTATTCGCAGGCAGTAGCGGTGACCGGGCGTCTGGCGTCCAGCGATCCCAATCTGCAAAATATTCCGATCCGCAGCGCCGAGGGACGACGCATCCGCGAAGCCTTTATTGCCTCGCCCGGCAGTTGCATCGTCGCGGCGGATTATTCGCAGATTGAGTTGCGCATTATGGCGCACTTATCCGGCGACGCCGGTCTGCTGACGGCATTTGCCAACAACGAAGATGTGCACAGGGCGACGGCGGCGGAAATTTTTATGACGACCCCGGTTGAGGTGACCACCGAGCAGCGCCGTTACGCTAAAGTGATCAACTTCGGCCTGATCTACGGCATGTCGGCCTTCGGTCTGGCCAAACAGTTAGGGATAGAGCGCGGTGCGGCGCAAAATTACATTGCACGATATTTTGCCCGCTATCCCGGAGTGCGCGACTATATGGAGCGCACGCGTGAACAGGCGAAACAGCAGGGCTATGTCGAGACGGTGTTTGGGCGTCGTCTTGGGTTGCCGGAAATCAACAGCAGCAATGGCATGAAGCGGCAGGGGGCTGAACGCGCGGCGATCAATGCACCGATGCAGGGCACGGCCGCCGATTTGATTAAACTGGCGATGGTGGCCGTGCAGAAGTGGCTGGAGTCTGAAAACCTGCAGACCCGCTTGATCATGCAGGTGCACGATGAGTTGGTGCTGGAAGTGCCGATGGATGAACTGGCGCGGGTTAAAGAAACCTTGCCTGGTTTGATGTGTAACGTCGCGGCGCTGAACGTGCCGCTGCTGGTCGAAGTGGGGCAGGGCAAAAACTGGGACGAGGCGCACTAATGCAGGCAGTGGGCGGGGCTAAAGATGGGCGCATGTCAGTCCAACGAGTTGATTTTGTTGGTAGCCACATGGCTCAAGGTATAAATTTTTATCTATATGATTTTAAATGAATAAATTATTTTCATCGCTGCGCCCAGAGCCGGTTTGGGCGCATTTTTCTACGCTGTGTGAGATTCCCCGTGCCTCGTTGCATGAGGCAGCGCTGATCGGGTATTTGCTAGACTGGGCCGGCAGACTAGGCATTAACGCTGTGGTAGATGGGGCGGGCAATCTGTTGTTGAAAAAACCGGCCAGTCCCGGTTTCGAAGAGGCGCCAGGCGTGATACTGCAGGGGCATCTGGATATGGTCTGTCAGTCCAATGCGGCGACTGCACATGACTTTTTGCGTGATTCACTGCCTGTTGAGGTGCGTGACGGCTGGGTAATTGCGCCGCTCACTACACTGGGTGCGGATAACGGTATCGGCGTGGCGTTGGCATTGGCTGCGCTGGAAGATGAGACTCTGCTGCATCCCGCACTGGAGGTGCTGCTTACCGTAAATGAAGAGTCTGGCATGGACGGTGCACGCGCTCTTGCGCCCGGCACTTTACATGGAAAGATGCTTATTAATCTGGATACCGAGGAGTGGGGGCATTTTTATTTGGGTTGCGCGGGCGGTGTAGATGTGGAGGTCGAAAGAGTTTGCCAACAGCAGGTTCTGCCGCAGGGCTATGTCATACACCAACTCGGGATATCCGGTTTGCTGGGCGGACATTCCGGGATCGACATTCACCTGGGACGTGCTAACGCGATCCGGTTGCTGGCGGCAATATTGCGTGATTTGTCAGCAAGGGTAGACTTGCGCTTGATCGCCATGCACGGTGGCACGGCACGCAATGCGATACCCCGCGAAGCGTATGTAATCTTCGCCTTGCCCGCAGGGGTTGAGTTGGCGGCGATGTTGCAATTTTGGCAAGATGAGTGGCGTATGCAATATGCGGCTGAGCCGGTTAGTGTCACGATGGTGTGTTTAGAGTCGTCGACGGTACAAGCCGATGCTTTATTTGCGATAGACAATGCAGAGCGTGATCGCTTGCTAAGTTATATAGATACTGCAGCAAATGGCGTGGCTCAAGTCAGCGATGAATTCGCAGAGGTTGTGGATACTTCCGATAATTTGGGCGTGGTGAGTTTGGCGCTGGGGCGTTTTCAAGCTACTTTTAAAGTTAGATCTCTAAAAGACGAACGGGGGGCGCGGCTTGCAGACCAGCTGGTTGAGCAAGCTGTTGCCGCTGGTTTGCAGGGGCGGCAGCAAGGGGCTTACCCCGGCTGGACGCCTAACCCAAGATCGGCGCTGTTGCGTCTGTGTCAGCAGGTCTATACCGCAGAATTTGGACAGCCTGCGGGCTTGCAGGTCATCCACGCCGGACTCGAGTGCGGCCTGCTTGCAGCCAGTCATCCGCATCTGGATATGATTTCCTTCGGGCCTGATATTCGCGGCGCTCATGCTCCAGGCGAGCGCGTTGAAATAGCATCGGTTGCGCGCTGCTGGACGCTGCTCAAGGCCGTGCTGGAAGCCTTGGCCCGGAATCGATGAGGTCCGGTGCGGTTTGTCGGCTAGTGTAAAGATTTCAACGTGCTGGCCAGAATGACCTCAGAGCTTTGCGGGAGCTTGAATTTGGCAAACGCACGGCGAATCTTTTTTTCATCGGCACGCTGACCCCGATCTTCAAAAAAGATCCCCGCACGATGACCATTGGCGACCATGGTTGTAAACGCGAAACGCCAGTTGTGCGCTTCTGCCATGCGTTCCCGCAGTGCCTCCTCATTGAAGATAACAACGCCAGCGTTTTTGATTGACTCCAGAAACTGTTCGAATGAATCTGTATCCAGCTTGCCCATTTCATCACCTTTAATCGTTAGGCCAACGTTAGCCACGCTGCCATTAACGTGTGCCGATGAGCTTGGTTGACAACAAAAACACGTGCTGCAACTTTTTTTGGTTCTATTTAATTTTGAGCGGGCAGCATAGATCCATTTTTACAATTATCGGTGTCAGACCAGCGGCAAGAACAGAATTACTTTTCTTGGAATCTGACGCTCAATGCCCTCCGGTTGTGGAATAGAGATTGAGAACCGCTACGCCTGCAACGATGAGTGTGATGCCGACTAGCGCCCCGGTGCTAAGTGTCTGATGATAAAAAATCCAACCAAGGATCGAAACCAGCGCCACACCGACACCGGACCAAATGGCATAGGCGATGCCCAGAGGAATAGTGCGCAAGGTCAGCGATAGAAAGTAAAATGCGGCGGCATAGCCGGCAACGACAATCAAGGAGGGCCAAAACCGGGAAAACCCTTCGGCAGCCTTGAGCGCGGAAGTGGCAATGACTTCGGATACGATGGCGATCGCCAGATAGAGCCAGTTCATGATCTTGTGTGCCTAACGTAGAGTTGTCACTTTGCAGCCCTTATTTTATCTGACCCCGTTCGATACATATTCCCACCATTTTGCAATTCCTGATCGCCTGTAGTTTTGCGACGCTCACCTTGACCCAGGGTGCATTGAAGTCTTTCAGGATGATCTGCGCGATGTGCTCGGCCAGGGTTTCCACCAGAGAAAAGTGTCCTTCGCTCAACACGGTCTGGATGTGTGCGGCGACAGTGGCGTAATCGAGCGCATCGTTGATGTCATCGCTGTAGCAGGCGCGACTGTTGGGTAACGCGATATCGAGGTCGAGTTGCAAAGTTTGTGGCACGCGCTTTTCACGTTCGTAGATGCCGATTAACGTGGTGACTTTGAGCTCGCGTATAAAAATATAGTCCATGAATTTTCGCTGTTTGGTGGTTGGGCGGCGATTCGCGTAGAATTCGCATCTGTTGAATTCTAAGGTATTACCGATGCTGCCCCTAATTTTTGTTGTAGCGGCCTATCTGCTGGGGTCGATTTCTTTCGCTGTGGTGACCAGTCGCGCCTTCGGTATCGCCGATCCGCGCACCTATGGTTCCGGTAATCCGGGGGCGACCAACGTGCTGCGCAGCGGGAAAAAATCAGCCGCCGCCCTGACCCTGCTGGGTGATGCGGCCAAAGGTTGGGTCGCCGTCGCGCTGGCGATGCATTATGCCACGCCGGATGCACAAGGGATCTTGTTGATTGCAATGGTTTTTTTGGCGGTTTTTTTGGGGCATTTGTTTCCGGTGTTTTTGAAATTCAAGGGTGGCAAGGGTGTTGCGACAGCATTGGGCGTATTGCTGGCGCTGAACGGTTGGCTGGGGTTGGCAGCACTGCTAACCTGGCTGCTGGTCGCCGTGGTGTTTAGGTTGTCGTCACTGGCGGCTTTGATGGCGGCAGTCGGCGCGCCGATTTACGCTTACGCACTGGGTATGCCGCGCGAGTGGGTGTTAGCTTGTGTCGTCATGACCATACTCTTGATCTGGCGGCACAAGAGCAATATTCAAAATCTGTTATCGGGCAATGAAAGCCGGATCGGCAAGAAAACCAGTTCATAAATAAGGTCTTAAGGATCGGTAAGTAAGTTTGAGTATTATAATAAAATAATATTCAGCCCTGATGATTGGAGAAGCTATGCGTCCGGCACAACTTCATGCCGTACTTGACCGCGAATTGATGAGTGCCCGCGAAGGACACCATACACCCGTCATGCTCTGGGGGGCACCTGGGGTAGGAAAGTCGCAGATTATTGCCCAGGTTGCCACACGCCATGAAGTGCCAGTGATTGATATTCGCTTGTCGCAGATGGAACCATCCGACTTGCGCGGTATTCCCTTTAGAATAGACAATCGTGTGGAATGGGCTGTGCCGTCTATGCTGCCGGATCTTGAACGTCACGGCGCTGCGGGTGTGTTGTTTCTGGATGAGATTACTTCCGCGCCCCCCAGCGTTTCTGCGGCTGCCTACCAGTTGATACTCGACCGGCGTCTCGGTGCTTATGAAGTGCCGGCTGGCTGGGCGATTTTTGCCGCCGGCAATCGTCAGGGCGACCGGGGCGTTACCTATACCATGCCCGCTCCCTTGGCTAACCGTTTTTCGCATTTCGAAATCGAAGCGAATCTGGATGACTGGGTTGCCTGGGCTTATGAAAACGGCATTGATGAACGGTTGATCGGTTTCTTGCGCTTTCGTCCGGAACGTCTGTTTGATTTCGATCCTGCGCACAATCCGGTTGCCTTTCCCAGCCCACGCACCTGGGAATTTGCCCATCGCGCCTTGCAAAAGTTCGGTGATATGCCGCATTTGTTGCTATCCACCTTACAGGCGTGCGTCGGTCCTGCGGCAGGTCTGGAGTTGCATGCCTTTGTTGAAAATCTCGATCGCATGCCGGATATCGATGCCATCTTGCGCGGCGAACAGGTCGTCGTACCCGCTGAAGTTGATTTGCAATATGCGGTTGCCTCGGCGCTGGTCGGGCGGGCTGCGCGCGCTCGTGGCAGCAATGAAGCGCGTGAAGTACACGGTCATATACTGGATTACGCCGCCCGCTTTCCACTGCGTGAAATGGGCGTGATGCTGGTATCTGACATGCACCGTACCATAGGCTCGGAATTGTTTGCTGTGCCGCAGTTTAACGTCTGGGCGAATTCGATCGCCGATGTGATGCTGTATCAACGGTAGCCTATGGATCAACATAATATCGAAGTCAAGTTCGCAGCTGCCAGAACAAGGCTGATACTGGACAAGCCGTTTCTAGGCGCGCTGGCGCTTCGTCTGCCTATGGTTGTCGCTGACCCTGCCTGGTGTCCAACCACCAGCACCGATGCCCGCAGTTTTTACTACAATCCGGAATACATAGCTGCGCTGAGTATGGAGCAAGTGCAGTTCGTGCTGGCCAATCAGGCTCTGCATTGTGCGTTGCTGCATTTCGCCCGTCGCGGTCATCGCAACCTGTTTCGCTGGAATATCGCCTGCGATCATGCGATCAACCCGCTGCTGGTGAAAGACGGTCTGTTGCCGCCGCCGGGTACGGTGGTCCTGGATAGTTTTGCAGGTATGACGGCGGAAGAGATTTATCCCAGCATAGCTGAAAATAACAGCGATGAACCGATGGAGCAGCCCAAGCACGATGGTGACGGCAGCGGCGATAAAAAGGAAGAAGCCGACCAGGGGGATGCGCCGGATGAGGATGCTTTAGGCGGCGAGGCCTCCAAAGGTGCGGGGCCGCCAAAACCGCTGACGGCAGCGGAACAGGAATCACTGGCCACACAGTGGCAACAGCGTCTGGCAGGGGCTGCGCAACAGGCGCAGCAGGCAGGAAAACTGGGCGGTCTGCTGGGACGCATGGTCGGTGAATTGATGCAGCCCAAACTACCCTGGCGCTTGCTGCTGGCTCGTTATCTTACGCAGTATGCCCGCGATGATTACAGCTATATGCGCCCGTCAAGGCGGGAAGGGGAGATGATTTTGCCCTCCTTGAGAAGCGCGCAGGCGGACATGATGGTGGTGCTCGATACCAGTGGTTCTGTCACTGCAGCCGAGATTGATGAGTTCATCAGTGAAATCAATGCGATCAAGGGGCAGATGCGCGCGCGGGTAATGCTGCATGCCTGCGATAGCGAACTTGCCATCGATGGGCCGTGGCTCTTTGAACCCTGGGATGAATTCAAAGTGCCTGAGAAAATTGCCGGCGGTGGTGGCACGGATTTCAGACCGGTTTTCGACTGGATTGCGCGGCAGGGGCGGGAGCCGGATTTACTGCTGTACTTTACCGATGCACTGGGGGAGTTCCCGAAAGCAGAAGCGACTTTTCCGGTCATCTGGCTGGTCAAAGGCAAAGCGCCCGTGCCCTGGGGGCAACGAATTCAGCTTAATTAAGGATCATTATGTCAGCACTGGCACCGGAAGATGAGTTGCGCCTCAACGTGATGATGGCAGGAGAGATACAGGCGGTTCGCATCGATGAGGCGGCATTGATCGTTTACGGTTTATCGCCGCGCGGAGAAGCGTCTATCAAATTGCACCCGACAGGCCGCCCTGAGCAGTATTTACGCCGGGTGCGTGAGATGCTGGCGGGCAAAGCGACCGGTTCGCCTGGCGGATATCCTGTTTATTTGCATGGCTGGACACGTATGGGGCAGGCGCGCGACAAAGGGCTGGATTGCCTGTTACTGCTGGGTGAAGTCGAAGCGGTGGTGTCGGTCGCCTATTCCAACGGGTTGACGGATGAGCTGGCGCGGCGTGCCTGGTGGGCGATGCCGGTAGCCGACAACGCGCGCCGCATGCTGGAACGCGACTGTGTGGTGCAGGGTGTAATGGGCTCTGTGCTCGCAGCTTTCCTGATTGAGCACCTGCCTTTCGAAAACAGCCCGCATACCATCATCGACACAGTAAGGCTGGTGTTGCAGCCCGGATTGATTGAAGCTGAGGTGCGGCAAAAGCTGTGGAACCGGGGCGCGATCGATAATGCCTATCATGTTGGATTTCTTGAACGCATGCCGGATGATTTGCCGGTTTCAGTACCCGCACGGGATGATTGGCACGCACTGGGCGATAAGCTGACAGCGTTGGCAGAAAACCCGTTCGGTGTGCAACTGGCGCGGGTTTTGTCAACCAGCGGCCAGGCCTTTTTGCAGACGGTTGAAGCGATTCTGCGTTACCCGGCCGACAGGGATGTGGTGTATAGCTTGCTCAATGCGCTGTCGGCTTATTTTCCATTCCGGTTAAGCGCGGCAGCCGATGATACGGTTGAGGCGGTAATTGCCAATGCCGTTGCGTTTTGCAGTGATCCTTCTTCATCGGCTGGTCAGTTTTTGCAAGACCTGCCGGAATATGCAGATGAAGTCCGCGCCATGCTGGTTTTGTCGTGCATGAACAGCACGGTGGCTGCGCCTATTTTGTCTCACAGTACCGCTAGCGGCACCTTGATGCGTCAAAAACTGGAGCCGGTCACGACGCCGATCTTGCAGCAAATTGCCGTGTTGCGTGGGCAGGCATTCAACGCGACCACTCAACGCCGCCGCACACGCACCTGAGGGACGAGCTGTTTGCAGCTGTGGTTAGTATCATGCGGATATTTCCTGCAGATTCCAGCGCGGCTTAACGTTGAAACGATAGTCTTTGTCGCCCTGTTGTTGCGCCAGTCTTAACGCGCCGGCAAAGGCAATCATTGCGCCGTTGTCGGTACAAAATTCCAGATCGGGGTAGAACACCCGGCCGCCGCGTTTGCCGATCTCTGCCGTCAATCGACTGCGCAGCATCTGATTTGCTCCTACACCGCCTGCCACCACTAATTGCGATAGTCCTGTTTTTGCCAATGCGGCCCG
>Ga0208863_1000379_pt1 | contig 48560 bp, 47 predicted proteins | sample RifOxyD3_FD_184040 | JGI IMG/M metagenome (GOLD analysis project Ga0208863, IMG submission 184040) | Soil microbial communities from Rifle, Colorado - Rifle Oxygen_injection D3 (SPAdes) | ecosystem: Environmental > Terrestrial > Deep subsurface > Rock core/Sediment | place: Rifle, Colorado... | reverse complement strand
CGAGTCTGGCCGAGATAACGCCTTCATTGCTGACTTGGGCGCCCAGCAGAGCGACATAGCCACCGTCGGCATTGATCGATCCCTGGTTGAGAATGGCGCCACTCCCGGCGCCGGAAAACTGGTACCTGCCGGCCATGAAGTCGCTGTCGCTCAGGGTGAGGGTGGTTGCGACCAGCCCGCCGACGTTAACTTGCGCCCCTTGGCCGAACAGGATGCCGTTTGGATTCAAGAGAAACACTTTCCCGTTGGCCGAGAGATTGCCCAGGATGCTCGAAGGATCCGGGCCAAGCACTCGGTTAAGGGTTATCGAACTGCTGTTGGGTTGGACAAACCGAACTGCTTCTCCTTGGCCGATAGAAAAGCTCTGCCAGTTTATCGCCGCGTTTGCGGTGGATTGGCTGATGGTCGTGCTGGTCCCGGTACTGGTGATAATTGCGCCACCCGCAGTTACGCTGCCACCATTCGGCAGGGCGTAGGCATTTGAAGCAAACGCCAGCATGAGAGAAACAGCCAGCCCCTTCAGCGCAAAGCGCGAGCCGCCCGAACCCACTACGGATCCGCCGGACGATTTCTTGCCGCTTTTGACTATTTCGGCAACGGCGACAAAAGTGCCGGACTTGTCACTCCAGATCAATCGGTATATGCGGTTCATGGTTTCACCCTCTTATTCTTTAGAAGACTTATGAGTTCGTTGTTTGTCTGTACCCAGCCCGGCATAATCAAAAATATTTGACGAGCTGGATCCAGAAGCGTCCCGATGCGTCCGGGGCTGCCGTTGCCTCTTCATTGCCCAGCTTGAACGCGTAGGACATATTCACCATGAAATTGTTGTAGTCAGCCCAGCTGAAACCAACCCCCGCGCCGCTCAGGGTTCGGTGGTTGTCATCATTCGTCCATGGATCTTTATTGATGGTGCCTCTGCCGATATCGCCAAAGCCAATCAAATGCATCTGCCCCAACTGGCGCTCAGAAAATTTTGGCAGTAGCAGTCTTGCTTCCAAAGTTGCGATATAACCCTCATCAGAGTAACCCTCACCCACCGGATAAGCCCGCACTGCGTAGGGGCCGCCGAGTGCAAGTTTTTCTGAACTGTCGAGGTTTTTGGAGGCGAACTGGCCGTTGATTGCGCCGTAAAGCGAGATCATTGGGGTGATATTCTGGAGACGCGCGGCATTAAAACCGAGCTTCTGAAAGCTGCCGTTGGTTTGGGCTGTCGCCTGATCCACCGCAAGAGCGGCAGGGGTGGTGATGTCGACATCGCCGGCGGTCACCGCGAGTGAAAAACTGCTTACTCCGCCACCGCCGAAACCATCACGGTGGTGGCCGGCCAGCCCACCTTGCCCAACCTGGACCTTCCTGTCGGTGACCGTCGATGTTGCGTCTACCTTGTCCTGAAAGGTTTTGTGATTGTATTCCGCCAGGGCGTAAAGATTGGTGTTGCGCGAACGGATCAGTGGATATCTGCCGAAGACGCTCGCGATCAGGGCTGTGCCGTGGGCATCCAAGTACTCAAACTCTTCGCCCAGTTCATACTCCATCGCGGCATAGGCCACCCCTGCCGTCGCTCTGCCCAATTGTAACTGGTAGGAAGCGCGGCCGTAATTCATGCCGGAACCGGCGGTGAGTCCGCGGAGGCTGAAAACATCCCCTAGGCCAAGGGGATTATTGAGGTGAACCGTCGCCCCCAGTCGGTACCTGCCGGTATAGTAGTTGCCGGCGTTGTCAGCCTCGATGTTGCCGCTCACTCGTGGCCCTGGAGTCAAATCGACAAGCAGATCGGAGGTGCCGATCGTCGCACCTGGAGTCAGGTTTGATTTCACTTTCACTCCAGGAGTGTCGGAAAGCAGTAAAAGCTGACTCTCAAGCGGGCCGATGGCAACTATGTCGCCTGCTTTCGGCCCGTCAAATATGCTGTTTGCCAGCCCGTCCGACAGGCCGCTCTGGTTATTCAGGCTGACCTTGCCGTAGTGGCCCTCAAGGACGTTGATCGTTACCGCCCCATCCCTGACATCCTGGGCCGGCAAGTAGGCTTGGGCCACAAAATAGCCATTTTTGTGGTAATGGTCGGCAATCTTCACGGCCATGCCCCGCAGGGTGGAAAGGGTGAGTTCACTGTCTGGGGTGAAGCCGGTGAGCGCAAGCAGTTCGGCTTCGGAATAGAGGGTCTGGCCGCTCAGATGGAGCGACTTAACCATGATTGTAGCCGTATCGGCGGCTGGGGCGACCGGTGCGGTGCCTTGTTCGACCTGGATTTCCGGTGCTGTTTTTTGTGGGATGGTGGTGGGCGGGATCTGTTGGATCTGGCCGCCTGCGCCCGGCAGGATCAGATTGGCGGCATAGGCGCTTTGACTCAAGGCCAACAGGGCAACAGTAAATAGCTTTATTTTCGACATACGGTGTCCTCGCTTTGAGTGATGTGATCGACCCCATCGGGCCATTGAACTATTGTTGTTGAAATCGCAAAAAACCGCGATTACAACGGTTGCCGCTACGTAACTATTTGATTTTGTGTCGTGGACCTGTGACCTTTTTCCCTTTTCACGAGACCATCATTGTTGCCATGGGTGATGGTTTACTGGGACTTGATAGGGCAAATTATGGGCCAGCGCTGTTTTTGATGCGCAGTAAGTATCTATCATGCTGAAAATAGAGAGATTCAATCGTATGGAACTGTGCCGAACAAGGTAGTTAAAAAGATGATGTCTCCTCGTATATCAGGATTTTCCTGATATACGAGTTTTGGTGGGGTGGAGAGGAGCGGGAGGAAATTGGAGTTTTTTGAAAAAAGAAAAACCCGCCGAAGCGGGTTTTGGGTAACTGATCACTGGGTACGCCCCCGGCCCCGGAGGTCAAAGAGCCATGAAATACACCCGCGGGTATAAGTTTCGCCAGGCAGACAAGCTGCCAAGCTTAGCTATAAGCGGTCACATGGTGCCGCAAGATGCAGTTCCCTGTGACCGCGTACAATTTTTTTGGGGGACTGCCCAAGAACATTCCCTTTGCCTACCGGTTGGATGCTCGCGATTCATGTTCAATAACGATTTCCACCCGGCGGTTATTGGCGCGACCTTCGGGTGAACGGTTATTGGCGATCGGCGTATCTTCGCTCTGACCGCGTGCCTGGATCCGATCAGCCGGGTAGCCTTTCTGGACCAGGTAATCGCGGACTGCATCGGCCCGGCGCTGAGAGAGGCCCTGGTTGTATTCCCTGGAACCCTGGGAATCAGTGTGCCCTTCAACAATAAGGTTGCGGGTTTTGACCGAGAGCAGGGCATTGGCGACTTGGTCAAGTTTGCGCAGTGCGGAAGACATCAAGGTTGCCTCGGCAGATCGGAAGAGGACCCCACCGGAGAGGGTGACGACCAGGCCGCGTTCCTCTTCCCTGACTGCGGCAATCGCTGCAAGTTCAGCTTTTGCGGCGGCTGTTTGCATCTCGGACTCGTTCAGTTCCTGCTTTACCCTGGCGATTTCAGCTTGTTGCCTTTGAAAATCGGCGTCCGCTCTGTCTTTGCCTGCCTGGATTGCGGCTTGTTTGTCGATTTCAGCTCGGGCATTGGCCGCCCGGTTATCGGCATCCGCTTTGTCTATTCCTGCCTGGACCGCAGCTTGTTTGTCGAGTTCGGTTCGGACATCGGCGGCCCGTCTTTCGGAGTCTCGTAAGTCCTGTCTCCCTTGAGCGATCTCGGCTTGCTGTCTCTGGGAATCGGCAGTCGCTTTGTCTTTGCTCGCCTGGACCGCGGCCTGTTTATCGAGTTCGGCTCGGGCATCAGCCGTCTGCCTCTCGGAGTAACTCAAGTCCTGCTTTCCCTGCTTGACGATCGCCGTCTGTTTCTTCTGGAAATCGGCATCTGCCCTTTCTTTGCTGGCTTTGTCGGCCGCTATCGCGCCGAGAGCTTCAGCTTTTTGAGCCTTGCGCTGAGCGACGTAAGCAAGATCCTTGGTTTTTTGCGAGTCCGAATCCTTTTTGAAAGACTGTTCTGCCAAATTTAGCGCTTCCTGTGCCGTGTGTAATTCCGCAGGTGCGAGTTGCTTTGCCTGCCCTTCACTCGCTTGCTGATAGGCAAAACGGGCGTTGACCAGTTCATTTGGTGGTACGGTCGCGCAGCCGGCTACTAGAGCGGCGCAGATAAATGGGGCCAATAAATATGTTTTTTTCATGAGAATTTCCTTGTGGATTATTGATTGTCGTTACGGAGTTGGCGGACACGCTCCAGTGCTGCCTGGGCCTCCGCCTTTTGGGTATCCTCATGGGAGAGTGCTAAGGCAAGTTCTCCGTCTGATTGAGCCCGTAGGAGCATAGAAGCTGCCTCTTTCTTTTTGCCTTTTGCGGCTAATCCCCTGGCAAGCTCCAACTCCTCCTTGGCTAATTGCAGATGAAGCGAGGCTTGCGGTACTTTGGTCGCCCCGGCCTCTTCGGCCGCCCGGATTCCCGAGGTTGTTGCTTCTGTGCGCAGTGGAACGTTCTTGGCGCATCCCGAGGCGAATGTTGTGGTCACAAGGGCTACGGCAAGCATCATGTTGCCGATCTTTAATCCCGGTCTCATTGACTCCTCCTTTTGTTTGTGGGTCTGTTTTGGATCATTGCCTTCTTTTTGCTTTGCTTGCACTGCTGACTGAGCAGAATATGTGCCAGGATTGATGATGGCGGGATAATACGTCCTATATTGCTGGAAAGATTGGATTGTGTGTGATGATTATCTTGCGGCAAGATTGCCTGGAAAGCGGTCGTTTTCTGATATGTCAGGATACTCCTGACATGCAAGTTGTCAGCCCTCCCCTGATGCTCTTTGTCTTTCTTGCAGCAATCGCGAAATCGCACATAATTCCAGGACAATGAAGGACGAAGCCTGGCAACCACCGCCATGGCATGCATTCTGCACTAATCAGATCAACAGTAAAGGCCCAAACTCTTAGTGTCCGATCATCGGGCAAGGAGCCGTCATTAATCATAATTTCAAAGGAGTAATTTTATGAAATCAGGCACGCAGGAACAGGCAGAAGGCAAATTTCATCAGATGAAGGGGAAGGCGAAGGAAATGGTCGGGCAAATCAGTGATAATCCAAAGATGGAAGCTGAAGGTCTTGATGAAAAGATCGCCGGGAAAGTCCAAAACAAAGTCGGCCAGATCAAGAATCTTTTCGAAAAAGAGTGAAATTGCTCACCAACCCAAACCAAAGGAACATTTTTATGAAAGCAATAAATTCTTTCGTGGTACTCGTGGCAGCGGTGGCGTTGTTGTTACTCAACACGCCTGCGCAGGCTGAAAATACGGATAGCCGAATCGAAGCATCCGCCAAGCAGTCGTATGTATTTAAGACCTACCTTCAGGGGGATGATATCAACGTCGCCTCCAAGGACGGGGCGGTTACCTTGACCGGGATCGTCGCTGAAAGCTACCACAAATCTTTGGCTCAAGAGACCGTGGCCGGCCTGCCCGGGGTTAAGAGCGTCGATAACCGACTGGCAATCAAAGATGCAGAGCCCACCGCAAACTCGGATGCATGGCTCCGCGAAAAGGTAAGAGTGGCGCTTCTCTTCCGTCGGAGCGTCAGCGCCAGCAGAACCGAAGTTGGCGTCAAAGACGGCATTGTGACCCTGCGAGGTGAAGCAGGCAGTATGGCCCAGAAAGAATTGACTGCCGAATACGCCAAGGATGTTGAGGGAGTCAAATCGGTCAACAATGAGATGATTGTAGCCAAGGCTTCAACGAAGAAACAAACGGTAGGTGAGAAGATCGATGATGCCTCGATTACCGCTCAGGTCAAAATGACCCTGCTGTCTCATCGCTCGACCAGTGCGCTCAATACCAAGGTTGAGACAAAGCGTGGCGTGGTCAGCTTGTATGGCAAGGCTCGCAACGCTGCCGAAATGAATCTGGCCACAAAACTCGCCAATGATGTCAACGGGGTGAGTTCGGTAAAGAACCGGATGGTTATCGAGTAGCGACTACTCCCTCTCGCCCGGGCAGCTGCTTAATTGTAAGCGATCACAGGGCACCACATCTTGCGGCGATCGGTCCGGCTCACGTACAAAAGTACGCATCGCCGTCCCGCTTGCCGCAACCTGCACCACCCTGTGACCGCTTATTCTGTGGTTATTTGACCTTTGTGGGGTTGCCCCGTGATCGGACGCTTAATTTATGGCAGCTGCCCGGCAGTTAAAGCTGAGTTGAGCAGCTTGCCTGCTCAAACGAAACTTATACCCGAAGGTGCAAGGGGCTTTTTATAAAAAAAACCGCCTTTCAAGATCTGACCGTACATCTATACACATCTATAAACTCGTATCTGACTCCACATCTACTGGCCGATTGACATGGCTCCAAATGTCTAGTTCATCCCCTCAATTCTCGAATACTTTTATAGTCCGGTTTCATCAGAAAAGCCCGCTCCTTGCAGAGGGAAGCGGGCTTTTTTGTGTCAGGTCGTCTCCGAGGTGAGGGAGGTGCTGCTATACGAACAGACAATCCTCTTTCCAGGAGCAGTCTTCCTGGCTGCAATGCTCCTGGGCCGAGCCGAAACAGGGGAAGTTGCCTTCTTTTTCCTGGATGGCGCGAATGAGCTCCTCTTTTTTCATCTTGCCTGGCTTGAGGCCAAGCTCTTTCGCTTTTGCTTTGATGTCGGTCATTTTCATGGGAAACCTCCGTGGATGTTGGGAAAGATGCTGGGAATCAGTATCTTTAAATGCAGGGATTCATGCTGAGTACCGGGCAGTTGGCGTTCTTGATCACCCGTTCGGTAACACTGCCGAACAAGGTTTTTTCCATCCCTTTGCAGGTCTGGGTACCGATCATAATCAGATCGCAATCTGTGGCCTCGGCATGGTGGATGATCTCTTCCGGAACCTTGCCGTTAAGCACCGCGCTCGCATGAGGGATGTCGGAGGGTATGTTTTCGTTGACGAATTCCGTCATTTTGCGTTTTGCCCGCTCGAGCAGATCTTTTTCCAGATTTTCCAGGGGAAGGTGAGGTACCGCGAAACCGGCATAGGCGTCAAGGCTTTCCACCACAAAAACCACCTCTATGGCTGCGCCGAATTTGCGGGCGATCATGAAGGCGGATTGCAACACCATAATTGAGTGTTCGGAAAAATCCGTGGGGACGAGAATCTTTTTAATGTCGTGCATGGCAGAGCCTCCATTGCAAAAAATATTGTGATTGTTCAGTGGCACCATTCTGCCATATCATCGACAATCTGCTCATGGGCAAAAGCCCCAGTATCTGAACATTGCAGTACCCGCAGATCAGCAGGGCTTGGTGTTTTCCACCACAAAGGGGGTGCTGCGGATGGCGATGCTTTTCTTTTTGACCCAGATCCTGGCCATGGGAATCACCTCGCCGTCCATGGTGACAATGTTGGCCTGCTCCTCAACATAGGAGATGTCCTCGCTATCGAATTCGTAATAAAAGGTGTTATCACTGTATGGGTCGACGACCAGAATGACTTTTTGCGGGTTGGCCGGATGTTTCTGGGGCGAACCGGAAAAGGCGATGTGGGTATCACGCAGGTGGTTTTCATCGCTGGGACGCTGGTACACCTGAATTTCAAAACTTATTACCGCCTGAGGAAAATTCGAGAGGGGCATGGTTGACCTCTACGACGTGTGCTGGATGTCGTGTCGATAACGATTATGTGAAGCTGTTTTTTTATAGTATACAGATTATCCGTGGTGAAACAAAAAATAAAGTGAGCGCTGGCAATTTTTGCCGCTTTTCCTCAGCAGGGCAGGCTGGCGTTATTTTTTTACTGGAATCGGGCGAATGGCCTCGTCAACCGCGACAAAGGTTCCGGCCGGGATCGGGGTCTTGAAATCGATGCGATCCGAGCAGACGGTGACGATTTTCTGCCGGGAAAAGCGAGTAGCGGTGATAAAAGCCGCTTCGTCCATCCACTGCAAGGCCGTACCGCCGAACAGGGAGGCGTAATGGTTGGTGGTGTTGGGGAAAACCGCCTTGGTGATGCGGGTTTCAGCGGATTCCATTTTTCTGCTAAAGCGAGATCAGATACAATGCCGCAATAACGCAGAGAAAGATGATGCCGACCTTGAAGCAGGCTTCCGGTTCATCGTGGCCGTAGCCGTGGGGGTCGTCGTGGTGATCTTGGGCGCTCATGGGCAAATTCCTCCTTGGGTTGATAATGGTCCTGATTTTTGAAAATATCTTTTATCCTACACGCGTTACTCGTGATTTTTCACCCTCGTCCCGAACCCACTCCTCGACCTCCGCCGGAGATGGCATCCGTCCGGCGCATTTTACCTTGCCGTTGATGATCAGGGCCGGGGTTTTTGTCACCCCGAAGCGCCAGATCTCATCGAGGTCGTGTACCGACTCCATGTCGGCGGCCAAGCCGAATTTTTGCAGGGACTCAAAGAGCATGGCGCTGAGGGTGTTGCAGGTCACGCAGCCGGAGCCCAGCACCCGGACGGTGAGGATTCCCGGCTCGGCTCCCGGTATCCCCTGGCGGCGGCGATATTCGGCGAGCAAGGCCTCGCGGTAGATCGGCTCCGTTGTTGCGGGGACGTAATTTTCCCTGGCAATGGCGCTAAAAAGAAAATCCACCGCCGTCTCTTCCGCCAGCTCTTTGGTCAGGGCTTTGTTCAGCGCCTGCTCAAGGCCGATCAGGCCAATATTGGCCGCGCCGATTCGGATGGTGCGGGGTGCAGGTTTGTCCTTGATTTTCATTGGACAAATACTCCTTTTCTAAAAAAGTTGCAGCTGCCGACCGCTGACCTGCCGTCGTTTGGACAGGGGCTGGAACGTTTCTCTTAGCAGGGAGGCCGGAATCTCCTCAATGAATCGGGAGACGCGATGGGCGGCGGTCCGGTTGAAAACGGTGCGGCTTGCCGCGGCGCTTAAGACCAGATGCTCTTGCGCCCTGGTCATGGCAACGTAGAAGAGGCGTCGTTCTTCCTCCATATCGCTGTGCAGGTTGGCGATGGAGCAGGGAAGGATCTCTTCTTCCAGCCCGGCCAGAAAAACCACCGGGAACTCCAGCCCTTTGGCGGCATGCATGGTCATGAGGGCCACGGCTTCGGCGCGCGCATCGTAGACAGTGGCCAGGGCGTTTTGCCGGAGGTGTTCGCAAAAGGCCTGGAGATCGTTGCCAAAGGCGTTGGCCAGTTGGAGCAGCCGCCTGGCCTCGTCTCCCTGGGGATTGATGCCCAGTCCGGGCATGGCCTCGGCCAGGGAAAAGGCAAGTCCATGCTCCGCGGCCTGACGGAAATTTTCGAGGGTTTCGCCCATCTTCCGGATATTTGTCGCCGTACCGGCAGGAAGGGGAAGGGCGAGCGCTGCGCGGTAAAAATCAGGGCAACGCAAGGGGAGTTCTTTTTCCAAAAGGGAGATGGTTGCCTCTCCGACCCCGGAAAGATTGGCAATCATCTGAAGATGCTCGCCTAAGCCCGCGTCCGGCGCACTGGCCAGGAGGAAATGGCCGGCCACCTTCAGGGCGGATTTGAGGTAAAATGGGGTGGCGCCGACGAGCTGAAAGGGAATGCCCTTGCGGTGCAAGGCTTCGGCAATGGGTTCGGCCAGCTGGCTGAGCCGGTAGAGTACAGCAAAGTCGGCAAAGCTTCGAGCCTGGCCGGTGCTCTGCCTGGTGTGCCTGGAAAGGCTGTTGATGCCGCCCAGCTCTTCTTCGATGCGGCGTACGATAAAATCCGCCTCGGCATGGGCGCTTGCAGCCTGATGCCATTCAAGGAGAGTTGCGCTGGCGCTTTCGGCCACCAGCTGGGTGTCGCCGCTCTGCCGGTTGCGGCGGATGAGGGCGGCTGCGCCGTCGATAATGGCAGGGGTGGAACGATAATTGCGGATCAGGGCCAGGGTGGTGACGTCCGGTTTTTTCCGAAACCGCTGAAACAGGGTGAGGTCGCTGCCGCGGAAGCCGTAAATGGCCTGATTGGGGTCGCCGATGGCAAAGACTCGGGCCTGCTTACCGAGCAACATGATCAATTGGTACTGGGGATGGTTGAGGTCCTGGAATTCGTCGACAAAGAGATGGGCCATCCTGCCGGTGATTTTTTCGAAAAAAGCGGAATCGTTCCGAAGGCGCTCCACGCATTGGGGGATGACCAGGTCAAGGTCAATGGCCCGGTTCGGGGCCAGTGAGGCAAGATAACGGGTAAGGAGATCAGGCAGATCGGCATCGGCAGGGAGCGTCCCTCGGTTAAGCTGATCAACATGGCCGGCCAGTTGTTTTTTCAGGAGACGGTGTTCGGCTCCAGCTAACCCCGGGAAGACCTTGCGGAGATAGAGGTCGCGGCCGTCCTCGCCGATGACCGCAATGTCAGGGGTTTCCTGGCGCAACAGGGCCAAGCAGTAAGCATGGAAGGTGCCCACGAAGATGGTCCTGGCCGTATCGCCGAGATCCCGGTGCAACCGTTCCTGCATCTCGCGGGCGGCCCGGTTGGTGAAAGTGATGGCCACCATCTCCTCGGGCCTGGCCTGCTCCGCAGAAAGCAGATGTTCGATTCTGGCCACCAGGGTAAAGGTTTTGCCGGTGCCTGGCCCGGCAGCAACGAGGATGGTTTCCGCCTTGCTGGTGATGGCGGCCAGCTGTTCCGGATTAGGCCTTCTCGGGGCCTTGGGCAGGTCGGCGGCCAAAGAGGGCTTTTTTTCAGGGAGCGACAGGCAGCTGGCCTTTTTTTTTGCGGACGGGGTGGGTTTTTTCCCGGCAAACAGACTGATCTGGCCGGACAGCTCCTCCCGCTCTCCTTCGGCAAAGACCCGGATCACCCCGAATTCGCCATCGTAGCCAGGGGTGCGGATGACCCTGCCTGTGCGGATGCGGGCTACCGCCTCACCGAGCACCGGGGAGAGAAGGTTGATCTCTGCCACCGGCGTGTCGAGCAGCAGGTTGAACTCCGAACCGAAGCGGTCAATGACCCTTGCATACAGGGCCATCACCCCCTTGGTGGCCGGGCCGGCGCCGAGAATCTCGCCCAATACCTCGGGCAGCGGGATCAGGCTGTGCACCGCAGGCGAGCCCGGTGGGTAGTACGGCTCGCTCCGTTCGGCCAGTTCCATGACCCGGTGCAATACCCCCACGGTGAGGGGTCTGCCGCAGACCGGGCAGATGGCGCCGATCTTTCTGGTTTCTGAAGGCTCGAGGCAGACCCGGCAGTTCCGGTGGCCATCGGCATGGTATTTCCCCTCTTCCGGGTAGAATTCGATCGTCCCGGCAAATGCGCCGGTCAGGGGATTTTTCAGGGCCTCGCGCAGAGCAAAAAAACTGAAATCGGTGTGGAAGATGTTGGCCTCCCTGCCAAGTTTGCCGGGAGAATGGCAATCGGAATTGGAGATCAGGGCGAAACGGTCCAGGGCTGGGATGAGCCGGTTCATGCCCGGATCAGAGGATAGGCCGGTTTCGAGAGCGAAAACATGGGGGGTGAGATCGCCGTAGCATTCCTCAATGGTGTTAAAGCCGGAGCGGGAGCCGAACAGGGAGAACCACGGCGTCCAGATGTGGGCCGGAACCAGAAAACCCTCCGGCGCTCTTTCGAGCAGGATTTCGAGCAGGTCGCGGGAGTCAAGGCCCAGGATGGGGCGGCCGTCGGACTCGATGTTGCCGATCCCGGCCAGAACGCTGTTTATCCGCTCCGCCGAGGCGAAATCCGGCACGTAGAGCAGGTTGTGGACCTTGCGCACCGCGCCGTGTCGTTTATAAATGGAGCTGATCTCGGCGGTGAGCAGGAAGCGGCAGGGAAGGGCGGCCGGGGTCATTTGCGGCAGGGGTGGGGGGATCGCTTGATCCTTGAGCTTAAAAAAACCCGGTTCGGCAGGGACCAGTTGCTTCTTGAGCTGGCTGAACCAGCCGGGATGGGTGAAGTCGCCGGTGCCGACGAGATGGATGCCCTTGACCCTGGCCCAGGTGGCCAGGCCTTGCAGGTTACCGGCCTTGCTGGTCGCCCGGGAAAAGGGAGAGTGGATGTGAAGGTCAGCGATATAGCGCATTTTTTCGGTGCCGTTTGAAAAGGAGAGGAACCAGGATCAATCACTAAATCTTACACAGATTCGGTTTGCCTGTCCACGCCGTATTTACCTAAGGAAAATGGGTGTCGTTCCTGGTGAAAATCGTTATATAATAAGCGCTGCATTCTGAATGTTTTTTAAGGAGAGGGAGCTTGGAAATGGTTGAACAGATAACAGACGTGGTGATCATCGGCGCTGGTCCGGCCGGGCTGCAGGCCGCCGTGCACGCAGTCCGGAAAAAGGCTTCGGTGCTGGTTCTGGGGCGCTTGGAAAACAGCAGTATCTACCAGGCCCATGTCGAGAATTATCTCTGTGTCGACGGCGTGACCGGGGGGGCGGATCTGCTGCGGATCGCCCTGGCCCAGGCCACCCGTTTCGGCGCCGAGGTGTGGCCGGAAGACGTTCTGCACCTTGGTCAGGAAGAAGGCGGGCTGTTCACCATCAAGGTGGAAAGCGGGCGGCAGGTCACGGCCCGGACCCTGATCCTGGCCACCGGCACCTCGCGCAAAAAGCTTAAGGTTCCTGGCGAGAAGGATCTGCTGGGCCGCGGGGTCAGTTATTGTGTGGATTGCGACGCCAATTTTTATCGCAATGCCAGGGTAGCGGTGGTGGGCAACGAATCCGCCGCAGTGGACGGCGCCCTGACCCTTACCAAATATGCCACCGCGGTTCATCTGGTTTGCAAGGAGCTGGCGGTAACCAAGGAGCTTGGCAAAAAGCTGGCCGCCAGCTCCGTGGTGGTGCATAAGGGCGTATGGGTCAAGGAGATTGCCGGCGAAAAGGCGGTGAGCGGCTTAGTGCTGGACAGTGGCGAGACCATCGCGGTGGACGGGGTCTTTGTCGAACTCGGGGCCAAGGGGGCCATGGAGCTTGCCACCAGCATCGGCGTCCTGCTCGACACGGAGACCTTCTCCTTTATCGAGACCAACAAGAAGCAGGAAACCAATATCCCCGGTATATACGCAGCGGGCGATATCGCCGGGCCGCCCTGGCAGATGGCCAAGGCGGTGGGTGAGGGTTGCGTGGCCGGCTGGGAGGCCGCCAACCATGCCAATCAGCTCAAGCGTGCGCCGGAAAGCGTCTGACGTGTCTGGTCGGTCGGATTTTTCGCCGCTTGCCTCCCCCGAGCAATACATGGCTGTAGCCCTTGATGAGGCGAGGCTTGCTGCGGCGCGGGGCGAGGTGCCCATCGGCGCGGTTCTGGTCGACAGCGAAGGGCAGATCATCGCCCAGAACGGCAACCGCACCATCGAACTTTGCGACCCAGGCGCGCACGCGGAAATGCTGGTACTCCGCCAGGCTGGCCGGTTGCGGGGCAATTACCGATTGCTCCGCACCACCCTCTATGTTACCCTTGAACCATGTGTGATGTGCGCCGGCGCCTTGGTCCACGCCAGGGTGAGCCGTCTGGTCTACGGGGCGGTCGACCCCAAGGGTGGCGGGGTTGTTTCTCTTTTTCAGGTCGGGAAGGACACGCGGCTCAATCATCTGCTGGCCGTGGAAGGCGGTCTGATGGCTGCGGAAAGCGCCTCCTTGCTCAAGGACTTTTTTCGGCAGAGAAGAGGCGGGGTGGGAAAAGTGAAAAGGGAAAAGTGAAAAGTTAAGAGTTGAAAGCTGTAAAAGTAGGAGCGGCTTCAGCCGCGATACTGTGCTTGAAACGGAGAGGTGCCAGAGTGGCCGATCGGGAACGACTCGAAATCGTTTGACCTGAGAGATCAGGTCCGTGGGTTCGAATCCCACCCTCTCCGCCAGTTTTGTACAAAAAGTCTTAGGGAGATATTTGTGGACAGGAAAAAAATGGCATCCCTGCTGTGCCCGGCCTGGGCCAGCCTTAAGATACCAGTATTCATCCGCCTTGCATGAACCAGGACGCGTCGAGAGAGTGGTTCGCCATCCGCACTAAACCCCAACAGGAACAGACTGCCAGGCTGCATTATCAGCGGCAGGGGTATGTGGTGTATTTGCCCATGATGCGGGTTATTGTCCGCCATGCCCGGAAGGTGGAGGAGAAGCTCAAGCCCTTTTTCCCCGGCTATCTTTTTTTGCACCTTGCCCCCCTCGAACAAAACTGGGTGGCAATCTCATCCACCCGCGGCGCCCTCGGACCGATATTTTTTGGCGACCAGTATCCGCCGGTGCCGGACTGGATCATCGCCGACCTGCAGGCCAAGGAGGATGCAAGCGGTGCGGTTCCCCTGGCGGAGTTGCAGAAAAAAGGACTGGCTCCGGGCATTGCGGTCGCGGTGCAGCTTGACGATGACACTTCGGCCCAGGGGTTGTTTTACTCATTCTCAGGGCAGGATAATGTGGTGGTGTTGCTGAATTTTCTTAACCGTCAGGTAAAGACCACCCTGCCGCTGGACAGGGTTAAGCTTGGTTAGGGCGCGTTGAGCGTTTGTTTTTTGCCGGCAGCCAGTGTCGGCTTGACATTGCCGGGCAAGTAACATATCGTCGTGCCAACGGTTGGACAGGAATTCACCCGAATGGCGGTAGCGCGCTTTGCGTTTGGTAGTGTGAGGTCTTGAACCTCTAATCTTGAGCCTTGTGTCTGAATAATATGAACCATCTGATAAAGAAATTTAAGGAACGTCAGGCCGTAATCGGTATTGTCGGCCTTGGCTATGTCGGCCTGCCGCTGATGCTGCGCTTTCAGAAGGTGGGCTTTAAGGTGCTGGGGATTGATATTGACCGCGCCAAGGTGGACAGGCTCAATGCCGGGGAAAGCTACATCGCCCATATCCCGGCTGCGGAAATCGGCGCTGCCCGCCAGAACGGCTTTGAGGCTACCAGCGATTTCAGCCGGGCCGCGGAGGCCGACGCTCTGATCATCTGCGTACCTACCCCGCTCAATAAAAACCGTGAGCCGGACTTGAGTTACGTTACCGGCACGGTGGATGCCCTGGCCCCTCATCTGCGTCCCGACCAGGTGCTCTCTCTGGAAAGCACCACCTATCCCGGTACCACAGAGGAAGAGTTGCTCCCTCGTATCGAGGCCACCGGCCGCAAAGTCGGCCATGATTTCTTTCTGGTCTATTCTCCGGAGCGGGAAGACCCCGGCAGCAAGCACTTCAATCCCCGCAATATCCCCAAGGTCATCGGCGGGCATACCCAGTCCTGCCTGAAAGTGGGCGTGGCTCTCTATCAGGGAGCCATCGAGCAACTGGTGCCGGTGAGCTCCACCAGAACCGCGGAGATGACCAAGCTGCTCGAAAACATCTTCCGCAGTGTCAACATTGCCCTGGTCAACGAGTTGAAGATTCTCTGCCTGCGGATGGGGATGGACATCCACGAAGTGATCCGGGCCGCAGCCACCAAGCCTTTCGGCTTCATGCCCTTTTATCCCGGCCCCGGCCTGGGCGGCCACTGCATTCCCATCGACCCTTTCTACCTTACTTCCAAGGCACGGGAATACGATATCTCCACCCGTTTCATCGAACTGGCCGGCGAGATCAATACCGCTATGCCCTATTTCGTGATTCAGCGGGTAATGGAGGCCCTGAACGACCATGGCAAGGCTCTGAAAGGGGCCAAGGTGCTGCTGCTGGGAGCGGCTTATAAGAAAAATGTGGACGATGACCGGGAATCACCTTCCTATAAGCTGATGGAACTGCTGGCGCAGAAGGGGGCCGAGATTAGCTACAACGACCCCCATATTCCGGTCCTGCGGCGTGGCCGCAAATACGATTTCGGTCTAACCAGCACCCAGCTCACCGAGGCCAGTCTGGCCCAGGCCGACTGCATCCTCATCGCCACCGACCACGACGCCTACGACCCGGCCTTTATCCTCCAGCACGCCCAACTGATCGTGGACACCCGCAACATCATCCCCGTAAGCCCTGTCTCTGTCGGCAAACTCTACAAGGCTTGATATGACCTCCTACCAACGAACTCTCGCCACTCTGCAAGCCGCCTCCAAGACCTGGTTGATCACCGGTGTGGCCGGCTTCATCGGCTCCAATTTGCTGGAATCCCTGCTCAAGCTCAATCAGCGGGTGGTTGGGCTGGACAATTTTGCCACCGGCCACCAGCACAACCTGGATGAAGTCCAGTCTCTGGTTACGCCAGCGCAATGGGCGAACTTTCGTTTCATCCGGGGCGACATCCGCAGCCCGGAAGACTGCCGCAAGGCCATGGTTTTTTCTCATCACTCAGCACTGCACTTATCAGCCGATTATGTCCTCCATCAGGCCGCCCTTGGCTCGGTGCCACGTTCTCTCGAAGATCCCATCACCACCAATTCCGTCAATATAGATGGGTTCCTGAATATGCTTGTGGCAGCGCGGGACGCCGGGGTCAAGCGCTTCGTGTATGCTGCCAGCAGCTCCACTTACGGCGACCATCCTGACCTGCCCAAGGTCGAAGACCGGATCGGCAAGCCGCTCTCCCCCTATGCGGTGACCAAATACGTCAACGAACTCTACGCCGATGTTTTCGCCCGCACCTATGGCTTTAAAACGATCGGCCTGCGCTACTTCAACATTTTCGGCCGCCGCCAGGATCCTGAGGGCGCCTACGCGGCCGTCATTCCCAAGTGGATCGCCGCCATGATCAAAGGCGAGCCGGTCTTTATCAACGGCGACGGTGAACCCAGCCGGGATTTCTGCTATATCGACAACGCCGTCCAGGCCAACCTGCTGGCCGCCACCGTTGAGGACGAAACGGCCACGAACCAAGTTTACAATGTGGCTGTCGGCGAGCGCACCAATTTGAACGAACTTTTTGTCCTCTTGCGGGATGGGCTGGTTGTCAGGCATCTCCTGCTGAAGAATGCCCAGCCGGTTTACCGCGATTTTCGTGCCGGTGATGTTCGACATTCTCAGGCGGATATAGACAAAGCGTGCCGGTTGCTTGGGTATGAGCCGACACATACCATCAGGCAGGGGTTGAATGAGGCGCTGGCGTGGTATGAGGGTAATGTTGGAGTTAAGTAAGGTGTCTGAAGTTTGTCGTATTTGAATATGGAGGAAAAATAATGTTAACAAATCTTACAACTCGGGTTTCCAATAGAAAAAGGGTCTTAGTTACTGGTGGCGCCGGTTTTCTCGGCTCGCATCTATGCGCTCGGCTCTTAAAAGACGGATGCGACGTCCTGTGTGTTGACAATTTCTATAGTGGCACCAAGGACAATGTCGCACACTTAATTCAGAATCCACGTTTTGAATTAATGCGTCATGACGTTACTTTTTCGCTCTATATTGAAATTGATGAGATTTACAACCTGGCTTGCCCGGCTTCTCCTATCCACTACCAATGGGATCCTGTGCAAACCACGAAAACCAGTGTTCATGGTGCTATCAATATGCTTGGACTGGCAAAAAGGGTGAAAGCAAAAATCTTGCAAGCATCGACCAGTGAGGTGTATGGCGATCCTGAAATTCATCCGCAACGTGAAGATTACTGGGGGCATGTGAATCCAATTGGTTTTCGTTCTTGTTATGATGAGGGAAAGCGGTGCGCGGAAACCCTATTTTTTGACTACCATCGTCAGCACAAGCTATATATAAAAGTAGCGCGTATTTTCAATACCTACGGTCCGCGGATGCACCCAAATGATGGCCGCGTGGTATCAAACTTTATTGTCCAGGCGCTAAAAGGGGAGCCTATTACCATTTATGGCGATGGCTCCCAGTCGCGCTCATTTTGCTACGTTGATGAGTTGGTTGATGGACTGGTACGCTTGATGGCTACTCCAGATGACTTTACTGGTCCGGTTAATCTCGGCAATCCATGTGAATTTACCATGATGGAATTGGCCGATAAGGTAATAGAGCTTACCGGAAGCCGTTCGCCGATTGTCTTTAAACCCCTGCCAAGTGACGACCCACGCCAGCGCCAGCCGGATATTGCTTTGGCGCGAGAAAAGCTTGGTTGGAATCCAGTTCTGCCGCTGGAAACGGGGCTCGTGCACACCATTGAATATTTTCGTACACTGTTGGTTGCTTGATGAGGGTTTTGCTTGTTACTGGCATTTTTCCGCCTGATCACGGTGGGCCAGCAAGCTATGTACCTGCTATCGCAGGCGGCCTCATGGAGCGAGGACACGAGATCGTCGCCATTGTCACCCTGAGCGACAGTTTGGTGCACGACGATAGCCATATAGGGTTTCCAATTGTTCGCCTGCCGCGCGCACGCTTTCGCCCATTACGATGGCTCCAGACCATAGTGACTATATATCGTTTGGCGCGGTTGTCCGATGTGGTCTATCTTAACGGCCTGGTGCTGGAAGGCATTTTGGCCACCAAAATTTTCAGTCATCGCCTGAGTGTAATAAAGGTGGTGGGCGACCTGATCTGGGAAAAGGCGCGTAACGCCGGTGCCACCAATCTGGAACTCGACGCATTCCAGAGTGCCCGGCTACCCTTGCGCTGGCGTTTGTTGCGCCGTTTGCAGGGTTGGTATACCAGTAGGGCCGATGCGGTCATCACGCCCAGTCGATATCTGTCCAAAATTATTTGCGGCTGGGGAGTGAGTGCAGGCCGCATCCATACCATCTACAATGCCGTCACAATCTCTTCAACCACTTCTGCTGAAGCCCCGTCACCGCGCTATGATCTTGTTACAGTTGCTCGCCTGGTACCTTGGAAGGGGATTGCTGGGCTGATCGAGGTGGCGGCTGATCACGGCTGGAGTCTTCGTATCGTCGGCGATGGTCTATTTGGGGAGGAACTGGAGGCATTGGCGCGGCAGTGCGGTGCGAAGGTTTCTTTCGCTGGACATGTCGCCCATGAACAAGTAGCGGATGAAATTCGTAGTGCTCGGCTTTTTGTACTTAATTCGACTTACGAAGGTCTGCCCCACATCGTTCTCGAGGCCAAGGCAGCTGGGGTGGCCGTGCTAGCCAGCGATGCGGGCGGCACGCCCGAGACCATCCGGCATGGCGAGAATGGCTGGCTCGTGCCGGTAGGCGATAACACCGCCTTGGCGGCTGGCATCCGTCGTCTACTTGATGACGACACGGAACGTTCCCGATTGGCTGAGGCAGGGCGGCGTCAAGTGGCTGAGAGTTTTTCCTTCGCTATTATGGCCGATGCTACAGAAACTGCTTTGGCAGGTGTATGCCGATGAGCAACAAACCATTGTCCATCTTAAATATTGGACTGGATCGCGATCTGCTGCCTACCGATACATGTACCGAGTCTCAGACAAGGCAGCTCTTCTACACCCGGAATTTGCCTGCGTGCCAAGTTCATCTAGTCAAGGCGCTCCCCAATACGCGTGCAGATCGCTTTGATCTGGATGAGTGTTTGGCTGTCGTACCCTGTCCGGTCAGGCACTGGACACAGTTCATTCCCGCCGCCATATCGCGGGGTGCAGATCTACTGCGCCGTGAGCGATTTGATCTCATTCAGGTGCAAGAACCTTTTGTTTCCGGCTTGGCTGGGGCCTATTTGGCGCGCCGCTTCCACCTGCCCTTGGTGGTCGGCCTGTACAGTGACGAAATCGACAATCCGATTTGGCTGGCTGAGCGCCCCCTGAATCGGCTGGCGAATAAAGTAGCCAAGAGGGTATTGCGCCAAGCTGTAGCGGTGCGTAGCGATAGCCAAGCGGTGGTAGAGCGGCTAGCTGGCTATGCCTATCGTAACCTGACCTATGTTCCATTTTTGATTACGCACGCAGACCGGCTACTTGAATTATCTCCAGAGTCTTCTGCCCTGCGCGCAAGTTTGCTCGCAGGCAAAGAGGGCCCGCTGCTATTGGCTGTCTGCCGTTTGGAGCAGGAGAAGAACATACCTTTGATGCTGGAGGCTGTAGCAGAGGCTGCCAAACAGCATCCTGGTCTGGTTTTGGCCATTGCCGGGCAGGGTGGCTTGGGTGACGAATTGATAGCAAAGGCTAAGCGGATATTGCCGGATAGAGTCCGCTGGCTGGGTTGGATCGCCAATACCGAGATGCCGGCATATTATCAGGCCGCTGATCTGATGCTGCTAAGTTCCAACCGGGAAAGCGCAGCCCGCGTGCTTTCAGAGAGCCTGCTGGCCGGTACCCCAGTTCTGACTACCGATACCGCGGGGGCTCGTGAGGTGGTGGAGGATGGTGTGACGGGCCGCATTGTACCAGTGGGTGATCTCCGCGCCTTTGCACTGGCATTGGTTGAACTTTGTGGCGACAAGGGGCGCTTGGTTGATATGGGGAGGGAAGGCCGTGAGCGTATGCGTACCAGCGTCACCGCCGAGGCGGTTACCAGTCAATTACTGCAATTGTATGAGCGTGCTTTGGGGCGGGCCGGATGAATCTGTTGATGTTCAACCTGGCGGTGGATGCCGAGCACGTTACGCTGGCCTTTGGTTTGAGTTGGATCGAGGAATTGGCAAGCCGGTTCGATCACATTGATATCATTACCATGACTACCGGGCGTTATGAGCTGCCGGTTAATGTAAGGGTGTGGTCGGTAGGGCGCGAGCGTGGCTATCCGGAATGGCTGCGCGCGCTACGATTCTACTGGCTGGTGTGGCGCATCATGCGTGAGCGGCGCATCGCCGTTGTGTTTACACACATGATCCCGGTTTTCGCCGTGCTATTCTGGCCGGTGGCGCGCCTCACTGGCCTGAAGAATGTCCTTTGGTATGCGCACGGCGCCACGCCCAGGATACTGAGGCTTGCGCATCGCCTTGTTGATCGAGTGGTGAGCCCTACTCCTGAAAGCTTTCGTCTTCCGTCCCACAAGATTAAGTTCATTGGTCACGGGATTAATAGCGATTTATATCGGTTTGCTCGCCGACAATCTGGAGATGCTGTTCAAATTCTTACTGTTGGGCGGCTATCCCCCAGCAAAAGACTCGATCTTTTGCTGGCTGCGTTAGCAGACTGGCAAATGGAGCATGGCCGAAGTTGGCATCTGACCATCGTGGGGGATGGTACGACGGAGAGCGAACGCGCTTGTGCGGAAAGGCTTCGCCAACAGGCAAGTACGGATTTAGGCGCAGGTCAGGTCACTTTTACTGGCCGGCTTGATGCTGAACAGATAGCGCCTCTACTGGCTAAAGCCGATATATTCGTCAATCTCAGCAAAACTGGGAGCCTGGACAAGGCGATTGTCGAGGCGATGGCGAGCGGTTGCCCGGTCATAAGCAGCAACGATGCCTTTAAGACGATTGCCTTGGCGTCAGGATTTGCAGAGTGTGTTATCGAACCTACTGTGCCGGACCTCCGCGCTGCGCTCTCACGATTGGCGGAAATGCCTCTGGAGAATCTACAATTGTTAGCCGACCAGCAAGCTAAAGTTGCCAGGCGCGATCACGCACTGGAAGGTCTGATGGCTCGCCTTACTGATATCCTGAATGCGGCTGCACGGGTGAGGGTATGAGCAATTTGCGCAGTTTATTGTTGAGGTTGGCTGAGACGATAGCTTTTGTCATACTGCTGCCTTTTTTACTTTGGTCTCGCTTGCCCTTGCCGGAATACAGCGTGTTCACGGCGCCAAGTCAGTTGCTTTCTTATTTGCCTGGATTCTTGGGCGTCCTGCTGCGCCGTGTCTGGTATCGTTCCACTTTGCGCCGTTGTGGCCGGAATCTCACTGTGGACTGGCTTGCTGTGATCCGCACAAGGGAAACCGAAGTCGGTGATCGCTGTACTTTTGGAGTCAGTAACTGGGTAAGCTGGGCGAGGATGGGTGATGACGTCATGACAGGTAGCCACGTGGTGTTCATCAGCGGTGCCAAACAGCACGAATTCGAGGATGACGGTCGGACCATGCGCCAGCAGCATGGGCAGAAACGACAGGTGGTGATTGGCGACGATGTCTGGATTGGCACACAGTCTGTGATTATGGCCGATGTGAGCCCAGGCACAGTGATCGGCGCCGGCAGCATTGTTACCAAGACCTTCGAACCTAAAGTTGTTATTGCCGGCAATCCGGCGAGAATATTGCGTCATCGCGAGAAGAGTAGTAAATGCCAAAACTGAACTATAACAAATACGATTTAGTCAATGAGGTTCTGCGTCCAGATGTCCATACCGTGCTGGATGTGGGTTGCCGTGACGCCATCATGAAGCGCTACCTGCGGGGTGATATCTGCTATACCGGCATTGATCTGATGCCTGGGCTTGAGGTTGATCGTGTTGGAAACGTGGAGCAGGGTCTGCCCTTTGGCGATGGCGAGTTCGATGCGGTCATTGCGCTTGATCTGCTGGAACACACCAACGATATCTGGTTCGTGTTCGACGAGTTCTTCCGTGTTGCGCGCCGGCAAGTCATCGTCATCATACCCAACGCTTATCATTGGTCGTTTCGCCTCCAGTATCTGTTTGGCAAGGAGATGGCTAAATATATCCTGCCACCCGAGCCTATATTAGATCGGCATCGCTGGCTCATCTCTTACCGTACGGCCAGCGACTTTTGCGTTTCTCGTGCGGAAAAGGCGGGCTGGCAAACGTCAGAGAAGATACTCTCGGGCGGCCGTCGTTATGCCCTCATAGACTGGGCACTCGCGCCGTTGTCGAAAAACCTGGCTGCTTGGGCCGTGGTGTATGTCTTGGAAAAAAATGAGGCGCAAGCATGAATCCGTCCTCCCAAGATCAACCGGGCTACGCACAGGAGGCGGACATGAAAGACGCCGCCGCATTCGCCGACCATATCAGGCAGTGGATTGTGGGGTTTCATGGTGACATCGCGCCGCAGTTGCCCGGCGTCCTAGCTGCGCGGGTGCAGTCCTATATGCAGCAGGAGAAACTATTCAAGGAAAAGGTAGGGTTCCTGTTTGCCCAGTTGCCTGAGATTCCCCAGTTGGGGCTGGATATCGGCAGTAGCGCAGGTGGGCTGAGCGTGGCATTGGCTCAGCATGGCATCGCCATGCAAGGCATCGAGCCCAGTCCTGCGGGTGTGGAAGTGTCAGAAATGCGGGCGCGGAGACTCGGGTTGAGCAATGTGCACTTCCAGCAAGGGGGCGGTGAAAGTCTGCCGTTTGCGGATGGGACGTTCGATTTCGTGATCAGCCTGGCTGTGCTGGAACACGTTCAGGATGTGCGCAAGGTGGTACAGGAGGCTTTTCGGGTACTTAAACCGGGAGGTTCGGCCTACTTTGAGGTGCCAAACAATCTGTTCCCGTTCGAAGGGCATTACAAGATGGCGTGGTTGCCTATGATGCCCAAGCCTTTGGCCAAGCTGTATGTCAAGGCAAGGGGTGCTTACCCGAGTTTTCTCGATCATTTGCATTACATGAATCGCTGGATCGTTTCGCGTCATTTCAGGGAGGCCGGTTTCGTTGATTTGAGGGATGTGTATGCCGATTACCTCGCCGGCAAGGCGAGCGGCGCACCTTGGGCAGAACGGGCTGGTCGCCTTGCCAGAATGCCCTGGAGTGCCGGTATCATTCGCCTGGTGTGTGGGACCTTTCCCACGGCTTGGTTCATTAACCGCGCTGTATGTCTGATTGCCAGGAAACCCAAATAGAAAATATGCCAGTTGATTCCAATAACGAAGATTTTATTTCCTTCGCCTTGCCCTGCATTGGCGAGGAGGAGATCGGGGCTGTTGTCGCTACCATGCGTAGTGGCTGGCTGACTACGGGGCCCAAGACACAAGCCTTCGAGCAGGCTTTTGCCGAGGCGGTGGGGGCCCGCCATGCCTTGGCCGTCAACTCCGCAACGGGTGGACTGCATTTGGCGATGGAAGCGGCAGGCATCGGAAAGGACGACCTGGTGTTGACCCCCACTTGGACCTTCACCGCGACCGCCGAGGTGACGCGCTATCTGGGAGGCCATCCAGTATTTGTCGATGTCGAGCAAGACACCCTCAATATCGATGTATCCAAACTTGAACAGCGCATTATCGAGTTGCGGCGCGAACATGGCGCCAAGCTCAAGGCCATTGCGCCGGTCCATTTCGCCGGTCAGGCTTGCGAAATGGACGTTATTATGAAGCTGGCCGAAGCGTATGGGCTTGCGGTCATTGAGGATGCTGCCCACGCTTTCCCGACCAGTGTGGTCAGTCGTAGTGTGCATGACGGCGAACGGTGTCGGCGCATGATAGGCACGGTCGGCCATGCCAGCGTATTCAGCTTCTATGCAACCAAGACTATCGCCACCGGCGAGGGAGGCATGGTTACCACTGACGACCCGCGATTGGCCGAACGTGTTCGACTTATGCGCTTGCATGGCATCAGCCGTGATGTGTGGAATCGTTATACCTCTACCAAGCCATCTTGGTACTACGAAGTGGTTGCCCCCGGTTACAAGTACAATCTCACCGACATTGCTTCCTCCATCGGCTTGGAGCAGCTTGCCAAGGCGCAAGGATTTCAGGTGAGGCGCGAAGCTATTAGGCATCGATATGATGCCGCTTTTGCCAATCACCCGGTCTTGGAGATGCCCATCCAGCGTCATGCCAGTGATGTTCATGCCTGGCACCTCTATGTCTTGCGCCTGAATCTGGAGAGGCTGAGTATCGACCGCGAGCAGTTCATTCGCGAGATGGCCCAGCGTGGCGTTGGATGTTCGGTGCACTTTATCCCTCTGCATCTGCAACCTTACTGGCGCGAACGATACAACCTAGATCCGGCAATGTTTCCGATCGCTAGTCGCGAGTTCGAACGGGTCGTTTCACTACCTATCTATCCAGGCATGGATGACAATATGGTCAAGCGTGTCATCAATGTTGCCCTGGAAATCGCCACCCGGTTTCAAGTCTGAATTGTCTATTTTTATGCAAAAACTCCCAGTTCTCTCTCTCCTGAAATGGATATGGTAAGGCAAAACCCTAACTCGAGTCATGCTTAATACTCGGCTTTCGGCCGAACCTGCCCTAAGCGGCATAACTCTGGATCTGGGTGGCGGTGGTATACCTTCATACAAAAATCTTCTGACAATTCAGGGGAAATTTGTGAATATGGACCATATCGAGGAAGCGCATCCTACGGTAGTCGGTAATATGGAAACCACTTACCAGTTTGCTACAGCCTGCGCTGATACTGCCATTCTGTTTAACACGTTGGAGCATATAGATGGCTATCAGCATGTGGTGGATGAAATGCAACGAGTGTTGAAGCCGGGGGGAAAGGCGCTGGTATATGTTCCGTTCATCTTTCCTGTTCACACCCATCAGACAGAGAAATTTCTCGTTGATGATTACTTCCGTTATTTCAAAAGTACTCTTGATCTGGTCTTCAGTCACGCTGGATTCTTAAAAGTCGATATCCAATCCATGGGCGGACTGTTTCTTGTGGTTGCCGAATTTCTTGGGTTTCGGATCCCTTACCGGGTGCTCCGCATACCCATTTATTCATTTTGCATGTTGTTTGAGAGTCTTTATCGACGACGGAAACCTGGTATCTCCGTGCAACGTTATCCGCTGGCTTATTTTGTTGTTGCTTGGAAATAATGCCCACAATCTTGCGCGCTGCTCGCGCCAATCTACTACTGACACCAACAGGAACCGCGCTCGCTGTAATCGCCTCCATCTTGGTCGTACGCTGGTTAGGCCCTGAGACTTACGCCGACTATGCTACGCTGCTGGCGCTGCTGTCCTGGCTCCTGCTCCTTGCGGAAAGTGGTTGCAATGTCGGTTTGGGGCGATTCCTGAGCGAAGCGGAGGCGGTCGACGCACGCGGCAGTCTATATTGGAAGCTTCAGTTCCGGCGTTGGGGGCTTGCACTCATTCTTACCCTGCTTCTTGTCTGGCTGGGGCCACACTGGGCGAAAGCCTCGGGGTTGCCTTCGGAACGCTGGTCTTCGACAAGTTTCGCCCTGATTGGCTTGCTTGCTGCAGTGATGCTACATGGACAGCTTGCCAGCAGTGCTATGTTGACATCATTCCGCCATGGACGGCTGTTGTTGATGGGCCAATCCATGACGATTGTCCGCGCGCTGATGCTGGGGCTGCTGGCCGGAATTATCCGAGAGCCGCTGGCCTTGGTGAGTGCATTGCTTGCCTTGGCGGTGATCGAAGCTGTGGTGTTGCATTACACTGCTACGGCGGCATTCCGGAAAGAGCGGACCAGGCTCCCCTCTGGCATGGCCAACGCGGCACAGGCTCATGGCCTGGTCGCGCTGTTCGATAAGCTGACGACGGCCTTGAGCGGGGGGCCATTTTTGCTTCTGGTGCTGGCAGGAATCCATGGTCGCGTCGAGCTGGCAATTCTCGCCGTTGCGACCGATTTGTTGCAGAAGGCACTCAGTGTAATCGGCCTGCCTATTTCCAATCTGGTTCTCCCTATGCTCAACGCTAGCCGGGGCGATGATGCGCGCTATCGTCATCAGATCGCACGGCTCGGCGGTCTGGTGACCACGCTATTTGCCGTGGCAGTGGGAGGTATTGCTACTGCGATTCCGCTGGGATTGCCCTTGCTGCTTGGCCCGTCTTATTCTGCTACCGTGCCGGTTGCGATGATCTGGCTGTTGCCACTTTTTTTTGAATCCGGCGTACGCATGATTTGGGGCGTGGTGCTGCTGACGCTTGGCCAATATCGATGGCTGATGGTTTTCAATCTGATTTATGGGGCAATTTCACTGATGATCATTTTCTTCATGCGTGATATGGCCTCTTTAACCACGCTGCTTTTGTCGTTGGGTATATTGCGCATCTTCATGAGCTTGATTTTGCTAGGCCGTTCGGCACGCCTGAAAATGCTCCCTCCTGCATCACGCCCTGTTGGTATCATTCTTGCCGCCGGAGTGGCATGTGTGTTTGCACTGGGTGTGCAGGCCCTGCTTGCCACTGGATACCCGATGCTCCAGTTGTCGATTGGTGTTGGAGTGTATGCGGTAGTTATGCTGACTTTCCTGCGATGGCTGCCATTGATTCCGCAACCCAGTTATGAAGCCTTGTGCCAAATTGCCGGGAAATATCGGAATTTGCTGGTGCATATTATTCCTCAGTCCGTTAAGGAGAGCCGAAGTGCTTGATGCACGCCACCCCTTCTTTCCGACTTTTGTGAGGCTTATGTCCGAAGCCGCTACTATGAGGCCGGTTTACGATCTAGGCACGAGCGCTCGTTTTGCCAAGGAGGTAGGGCTGGTGCGCCATTTGTTCGACGAGGCCAATTATCGGGCCGGTGGTTATCGTCCCGACTTGAACCTGGGGGATCAGGCCTGCGACTTTGACTGTGACATCCAGAACCTCTCCGGCATTGCGGACGGTGAGGCGGGTAGTGTCCTGTGTCTTTCGGTATTGGAGCATGTTCTTTACCCTGAACGGACTGTGCGCGAGATAGGCCGCATTCTGCGGCCTGGCGGTTTGGCAATCGTCTCGGTTCCTTTCTTCGCTGCTTACCACGGCAAGAGTGGTCGGGATGCCAATTCCATATACGAGTGCAGCAAGGGCTGGCAGACCGATTCGAGTCATGGCGGTTATGGCGATTTCTGGCGCTTTACGCACGAGGGATTTGCATTCCTGTTTGCCGAGGCAGGCTTCTCACGCGTGGATGTCTTCCCCATTGACGGCTGGCTGATTAGTCGTTTACAGGTGCTGGGCCTTTATTACCGCTTACGCCGCTTGCCTTTCCTGCCTGGTCTCATGGCCAGACTCGATCGGCCCCGCCTGGGACGTTCCACTACCATGCATTTCGTTCGGGCGGAGAAGTGATGATGTGCTTTGGCAAGAGGCGCAACACATGAAGGTGCTGCACGTCATCACCACCATCAACCGTGGCGGCGCCGAGAACCATCTGGTTGAACTGGTGCGCGGCCAAGTAGAGCAGGGACTGCAAGTGGTAGTGGCTTATCTCAAGGGTGATGGTTATTGGGCCAATGAACTGCGTAACTTGGGCGTACGCGTGGAGTCTCTGCAACTCGAGCATTATGGCGAGTCGGCTCCCATGTGGCGGCTGCGTAATCTGATCCGCCAGTGCAAGCATGACATTATCCACGCCCACATGCCGCCAGCCGAGCTTTATACCCGTTTGGCGGTGATGTTTCTGCGGCCTGCCCCGGTGATGGTGATCAGTAAGCACAACGATGAGCCGTTTTACCGCGGCCTGGGTCAGCGTGTTGTGGGGGCTTGGGTTGCACGGCGCGCTGCACGCATGATTGCGATCTCCGATGCGGTCAACACTTATGCCTGCACTCATTTGAAAATGCCGGCTGCACACGTGGTGACAGTACACTACGGCATCGATCCCCTTCCATTCGAGCAGGTGGAGGATGGTCGTCGGCTGGCTCTGCGCGCTGAGTGGGGCATTCCATTCGAGGCTTGGGTAATTGGCACGGTAGCTCGCTTGGTACCGCAGAAGGCACTACACACTCTGCTCACTGGTTATGCACAATATCGAGTTCAGGCGCGGCATCCATCACGCCTGGTGCTGGTTGGGCGTGGCCCGCTTGAGACCGAGCTAAAATCTCTTGCGCAACAACTGGGGCTGGCCGACGAGATTATCTGGGCGGGTTTTCGGGAGGACATCCCTGTGGTCATGAAGGCATTTGACACTTTTGCCCTTACCTCAAGTTATGAAGGTTTCGGTTTGGTGTTACTGGAGGCAATGGCGGCGGGCCGTCCGGTCGTCGCTACCGCTGTAAGCGCTATTCCGGAGATTGTTGAGGATGGTGAAACAGGCCTGTTGTGCCGGTCTAGCGATGTCGATGGTCTTGCCCGCGCTCTCCTGCAATTGGAGGACGCCAGCTTGCGAGCCCGTCTGGGCGCGGCGGGACATGAACGAGCAGTTGAATGTTTTGCCTTGACCAGAATGGCTGAAAACACCCTTGCAGTGTATCAGGAGTGTCTCGCATGAGTCAGAGACTCTACTGGCTGGGAAATGCCGCAAAAAGCCGGATTATTGCCGAGATACTGGCGTTAAGCCCGGGACCAGAACCCGTCACAGTCTTCGATTATGGTTGTGGTGATGCCGGCGATTGGCCGCAAATACTCGCGGATCACCCCCACCTACGACTGGTTGGGTATGAGCCTTACACGCCAAGTTGCCGTCGTGCCCGTGAGCGACTGATTGGCCATGAAGCGGAGATGCTGAGTGGGCAAGACATCGCCACACTGAATATTGAAGCAGACTACATTGTCAGTTTCAGCGTGTTTGAACACGTAGTACAACGTGCGGTGTTCTTGCAACACGCCAAACGAATCCTGGCACCGGACGGACTGTTCTATCTTAATTACGATGACGGGCACTTTCGTAATCTGCTGGAGGTCTCACGACCGGTTACCTGGCTACCGGCTTTACGTGCCTGGGGGCGTACCGTGTTGTCCGGGCCATCTGCCGCACTCGGCCGGCAGTCTCATTACCAGCACCGGGTAATGGCCGAGGACGCAGACCTTCTGGTAACCGAGGCCGGTTTCTCCATTGAGCGGGTTGATTACCACAACCTCATCTGCCTCAAGGAATTGGCGAAGGCAATGCCTAAAGACTTGCAGCAGGCCTTTGTACAGTGGTGGCTGGATGCGGAACAAGTTCTGAATGAACGGTTCCGTGCAGAACTGGTGGTATCCCTTTATGGTGATCATACCAATCTCTGGCGGCAGATGCTTTCACGCACGTTGAGTCTTAGGCATCACAGTCCCAACCTGTCGGATTAGGCCGATTTATGTGTGGTATTGCTGGCTACTGGGGGGGGATGGAGCGGGCGACTGCGCTCGAACTCGTCGCTCGTATGGCAAACGTAATTGCCCACCGCGGCCCCGATGATGCAGGGGTCTGGGTGGACGATGCAACTGGGTTGGCGCTTGCGCACCGCCGCTTGTCCATCCTCGATCTTTCTCCGGCCGGTCATCAGCCTATGGTGTCGGCGAGCGGTCGTTACGTTATCGCCTTCAACGGGGAAATATACAACCATCTGGACTTGCGCGAGGCTTTGGAAAAGCGCGCCCTCTCCCCTTCACTACCTCTCACCCTAGCCCTTTCCCCTGAGGGGAGAGGGGAGTACGGTTGGCGCGGACATTCGGATACGGAGACTTTACTGGCGGCCATTGCTGCCTGGGGTGTGGAAGAAACCCTGAAACAGTGCGTGGGAATGTTCGCCTTCGCTCTGTGGGATCGTGAGACGCGAAATCTGACCCTGGCGCGTGATCGGCTCGGAGAAAAACCCCTCTACTACGGCTGGCAGGGAGAAAACTTTCTGTTTGGTTCGGAATTAAAAGCGCTGCGGGAGCACCCGGCGTTTCGTGGCGAGATTGACCGAGATGCCCTGGCTTTATATATGCGGCACAACTGCATCCCGGCACCGTATTCGATCCATCAGGGTATATACAAGCTGCCGCCAGGCACTTGGCTAACCCTTGGGCAGGGCGAGCGGGATGTCCGCCCGCGCAGTTACTGGTCGGCACGTGAGGTGGCAGAGAACGGGCAACGTAACCTTTTTTCTGGCTCGGAGGCGGAGGCTCAGAAAGCGCTAGACAGCGTGCTGCGACAGGCGGTGGCCGGGCAGATGCTGGCCGATGTGCCGCTGGGGGCTTTTCTTTCGGGCGGCGTGGACTCTTCCACCGTGGTGGCGTTAATGCAGGCGCTATCGGATCGTCCTGCAAAAACCTTCACCATCGGGTTTCATGAGGCAGGCTATAACGAGGCGGAGCATGCCCAGGCAGTGGCGCGGCATCTGGGCACTGAGCACACCGAGTTGTATGTCACTTCAGAGCAGGCAATGGCCATCATTCCCAAGCTTCCCTCGCTCTATGACGAACCATTCGCGGACTCTTCGCAGATTCCGACCTTCCTGGTTTCGGAACTTGCTCGTCGGCACGTGACAGTAAGTCTTTCCGGCGAAGGTGGGGACGAACTGTTTGGTGGTTATAACCGCTATTTCTGGGCAAAAAACATCTGGCGCCGGGTTGGCTGGCTACCCCAGTCCATGCGGGCTGCCTTGGCCGGCGTGCTCACGACCTTGCCGCCCTCGGCCTGGAACGGCGTGTTCAAGGGATTGGCCCGCTTCCTGCCGGCTGGTTGGCGTTACGCTAACCCCGGCGACAAACTGCACAAACTGGCGGAAATATTGGCAGTTCGTACGCCAGAAGAAATTTATCTTGGCTTGGTTTCGCACTGGAAACATCCGGCTGAGGTGGTGCACAGCGCGTGCGAGCCAGTCACTGTATTGACTGACCCGGCCCGGTGGGCGGCATTGCCGGACTTAGAGAATCGAATGATGTACCTCGATCAGATGACCTATTTGCCTGACGATATTCTTGCCAAGGTCGATCGTGCGGCGATGGGTGTGTCGCTGGAGACGCGCGTGCCACTCTTGGACCATCGGGTGGTGGAATTCGCCTGGTCGCTGCCGCTTTCCTTGAAAATCAGGGATGGTCAGGGCAAGTGGCTGTTGCGCCAGGTGCTATATAACTATGTGCCCAAGGAAATGATCGAGCGTCCCAAGATGGGCTTCGGCATTCCGCTCGACGTGTGGCTACGTGGCCCGCTCAAGGACTGGGCGGAAACGTTGCTTGATGAAACGCGCTTGAGAAACGAGGGATTTTTCGAGCCCCTGGCCATACGTCAGAAATGGGCTGAACACTTGGCTGGTCGGAGGAATTGGTCCTATTATCTATGGGATGTCTTGATGTTTCAGGCGTGGAGTGAACAATGGCGATAAAGGTGTGCCAGCTCTGCGCTGTTGATTTTACGCTTCAGCACTTTCTGCTACCTCTGATCGACGGTATGCGCGCTGCCGGCTGGCAGGTAAAGTCAGTTTGTTCGGATGGTGAGCATATCGAGGCCCTACGAAAGAACGGCTATGACGTTCTCACCATTCCTGTTGCGCGCAGCTTTAATTTATTTGCACACATTATCTCGCTCTGGCAATTGTTTCGCTTCTTTCGCCGTGAGCGTTTTGACGTGCTGCACGCGCATACACCCATTGCGGCGTTGATCGGACGTTTGGCAGGGAGACTCGCTGGAATTCCGTTTATTGTATATACTGCCCATGGATTTTACTTCCACGATAAAATGCCGCGATGGAAATACCGGCTATTTGTTGCCTTGGAGAGGCTGGGCGGCTACTTTACCGATTTGCTATTTACCCAGAGCTCAGAGGATGCGGAGACTGCAGTAATCGAAGGCATCGCCACACGACAGAATGTGCTGGCTATTGGCAATGGTGTTGACGCGCAGCGCTTTGACCCGCAGAACGCTCCTGATGCAGCTACCGCGAAACAAGCTTTGGGGATTCCGGCAAACGCGCCGGTGATCGGCATCATCGGTCGTATGGTTCGGGAAAAAGGTTACAGTGAATTTTTGCAAGCTGCGGTTACACTTTCTTCGGAATTCCCTGACGTATATTTTTTGCAGGTTGGGGGGCGTTTGGTAAGTGATCACGATGACAATGTCGACCCCGTACTCGAACTCGCCAAAGCCCAGCTCAGCAAGCATTTGGTGCTGGCAGGCTTCAGAACAGATACTCCCGCCATGTTGGCAGCGATGGATATTTTTTGCTTGCCGTCTTACCGTGAGGGTATGCCACGAACTATTATCGAAGCCATGATGATGGGAAAACCTGTGGTTGCTACGCATATTCGTGGTGCACGGGAGGAAGTGGTCGATGGTGTTACCGGCTTGCTTGTGCCAATCCGTGACCCTGTTGCGTTGGCTATGGCTTTGCGTTGTTGCTTGGCTGATTCGGTAAAAGCCTTCAATATGGGGCAGGCTGGCAGACGGCGCGCACTTGAACTATACGATGAAACTAATGTTGTCGCATTGCAGATTAATATAATGCGGGCTCGGATTTTTGGGTTGCCTGAGACAGCATAGCGTCCATGTATGTCCGCGGTGAACACAATCCACCTCATTTTCATGCGCTTTACGGTGGATATGAGGCTTTAGTGGATATTCAAAAACTTGAAGTTATCGAAGGATTTCTGGACTTGACTTTCGGACATTCTTGGTCAAAACTTTCGCCTCGAAAGTGAGAACTGGGCGAGGCAGCGAAAGAACGTGCGTTGGCCTCATTTTAGGGCTGAACTGTTTAACCTGAGCACAATGCTTTACGCAAAGGGGATCGCAAGGTTTTTCGCATGAAACGACTATTTGATCTGATTCTGGCCATCTGTGCGGCGGTTGTTTTCGGTCTGCCGCTTGGGTTGGTGGCAGTGCTGGTCAGGCTTACCTCCAAAGGCCCGGTTTTGTATTGGTCCGACCGGGTGGGCCGCGATAACAGCATTTTCAGGATGCCCAAGTTCCGCACCATGCGGGTGGGCACGCCGGCGGTGGCCACTCATCTGCTTGCTGATCCGGTTGCGCATCTCACTTCGATCGGCTCTTTTCTGCGCAAGTCAAGCCTGGACGAGTTGCCTCAGCTCTGGAGCATCCTCAAAGGCGATATGAGCTTTGTCGGCCCTCGTCCGGCGCTTTTTAATCAGGAAGATCTGATTAACTTGCGCACCAGGCATGGGGTGCATGAACTGGTGCCGGGGTTGACCGGCTGGGCCCAGATCAACGGGCGGGATGAACTGCCGATCCCCGAGAAGGTGAAGCTGGATGCGGAGTACCGGCAAAGGCGTTCGCTGGGGTTTGATCTGCTGATTTTGTGGCGCACCTTTATCAAGATAGTGACGAGGGATGGGGTGTCGCATTGAAAGCAGGTGTGGTTGTAATTGCAAACGCAGTGAAGCAATCCGGAATATTTTGCGCCCCCAAATACAGGAACCCGTATGAAATATCAGTTTCGTAAATTGAATTTTTGGATCGTGCTTGGAGTTGACCTGCTGTTGTTGGTCGCCGCGCATCTGCTGTCTTACATGATTCGTTTCGATGGCGCTGTGCCCTTGGAGCAACGCGCAAATTTCTTGGTTGCCCTCGCTTTTCTTCTTCCCGTGAAGCTGGTGATGTTTCATCTGTTCGGAGTCTACCGTGGGATGTGGAGGTATACTTCCCTGGCGGACCTGTTGAATATCCTCAAGGCCTGTATGGTCGCGGGCTTAATCACCTTGGGCGGTATTTTGTTGTTGAATCGCTTTGAGGGGTTTTCCCGCTCAGTCTTTGTACTTGATGGTCTTTTGACTTTCGTTTTCATCGTTGGGTTTCGCGTCAGCCTCAGGCTCGCCTGTCAGACTGTTTTCGGTATTCCTTTTTTTGGGGAGGATACCAGTAAGCGGCAACGGCGCAAGCGGTTGCTCATCATCGGCGCCGGTGACGCAGCCGAGAAGCTGACTCGGGAGATAAACGACAACAAGTCCTTGCCTTACATGGTGGCCGGGTTTCTCGATGATCATTCCGCCAAGATCGGCCAGCAGATTCATGGAATTCCGATTCTCGGGCCCATCGCAGATCTTTTGGATTATGTCTTTAAAACCAAGGCCCAGGAGATTCTCATTGCGATTCCCTCGGCCAACCGTGACCAGATGCAGAGGATTGTTGAGCTGTGCCGAGCTAGCGAAATTCCGTTCAAGACCCTGCCCGGATTGGGGGAGTTGATCTGCGATAAGGTTTCCATCAAGGCCATCCGCGATGTCTCGTACAAGGATCTTCTTGGGCGGCCCCCGGTGCGTCTCGAGCTGGAAAAGATCGGCGAGATCCTTGCGGGAAAGACGGTACTTATCACCGGAGCCGGCGGCTCCATTGGTTCGGAACTCTGCCGCCAGATTGTCCGTTTTCTGCCGGCAAGCCTTATTCTCATGGATTCCAGCGAACAGAATCTGTATCAGATCGAGATGGAGTTGCTCTACGAATACGGCTTCAATAATTATGTGGCCGTGCTCGGCAAGGTGCAGGATAAGGCGTTGCTGGAGTCTTTGTTTTCGCATTATCGGCCAGCAGTGGTTTTTCATGCCGCGGCCTATAAACATGTTCCCATGGTAGAGCGCAATCCCTGGGAAGGTGTGTACAATAATATCTTTGCCTCCAGGCGATTGATGGAGGTTGCCGTGCGGCATGGGGTGGAGCGGTTTATTGTTATTTCAACCGACAAGGCGGTTCGGCCCACCAATGTCATGGGTGCCACCAAGCGGATGACCGAAATCCTCATGCAGGGGTTTTGCGCGCAGGGCAGGTCGGCAGGGGCGGCGACCCGGTTCATGGCGGTGCGTTTCGGCAACGTCTTGGGTTCTTCAGGTTCGGTTATCCCTCTGTTTCGGCGGCAGATTGAGCTTGGTGGGCCGGTTACTGTCACCCATCCGGAGATGACCCGTTACTTCATGTCCATCGAGGAGGCGAGCCAGCTTATTCTTCAGGCCGCGACCATGGGCGAGGGCGGGGAGATTTTCATTCTGGAGATGGGGACGCCGGTGCGGATCGGCCGGATGGCCCGAGATTTGATCAAGCTCTGCGGCAAGGAGCCGGATACGGAGATCGAGATCAAAGTCATCGGACTCCGGCCCGGCGAAAAGATGTACGAGGAGCTGATTACCGTAGGCGAGGGGATCGTGTCTACCGGCCATGAGAAGATCATGGTGTTGCGCGGGAACGGTGCTTGTCTGGAAAACTTGCAGGAATCGCTGGAAAATCTCAAGCAGTTCGCTGCAAACCATGACGCAGAGGGGATCAAGGCCGAGCTTGGCAAAGTGATTCCCGAGTACACCTCCCAATCCGGTGAGTCCGTTTTGCCTAATGGGTGAAGGTGCTTTTTGCTGGGCATCTTATTGGAATAGCAGGTAAAGTAATCGGGCAAGACGGTCATCTCGGCCTCTTGATTATTTTGTTCTTTGCAAGAGGGAGCAGGTATTGTAAAGTGGCACCCCATTGGCCAGCGTGCCAGTTTGACTTAGAAAACGCTGGAGAGGTGACCGAGTGGCTTAAGGTGCACGCCTGGAACGCGTGTGTGCGGCAACGTACCGTGGGTTCGAATCCCACCTTCTCCGCCAGATATTTTACGGTTTGATAGCCGGGTCCTGCGCAACAGAGACTTGCGAACCCCGCCAGGTCCGGAAGGAAGCAACGGTAGTGAGTAACTCTGTGTGCCGCAGGGGTGCCTGGCTATCATTTTTTTATAAGCGGTTGCAGGGCACCGCATCTTGCAGCGATCGGTCCGGCTCACGTACCTGATGTACGCATCGCCGTCCCGCTTGCCGCAATCTGTGGCACCCTGCAACCGCTTCCCTTTGTTTCCTTTCAAGTAACATCGAAGCCAATGAAGCGAGTTTCGGCCAGGGGAATGCTTTTTCCGGTATCGGCTGCGTCGCCCAGCCCATGGACGGGCCGGGCAGCAGACGCCTCGGAGGCGGACAGGATGTCCGCCGAGTGTCAATTGTTGGCAGCAGTGCCGACCATGAGGAGAACATCCCCTGACCGAAACGGTTACTTGTTGACAAACCGCCGCCGCAGGCGGTGTGGGATGCAAATTGTAGATATATCTTCTTGTTTTCCCTGTTTCCAGGTGTTTGATCTCTGAGGGCTGAAAATGTCCTATCTTGTACTCGCCAGAAAGTGGCGTCCCCAGAATTTTGCTGAGGTTGTCGGCCAGCAGGCCGTGGTGCGCACCTTGCGCAATGCGCTCACCCGGAACCGGGTGGCCCATGCCATGCTTTTTTCCGGGGTGCGCGGGGTTGGCAAAACTACCTTGGCGCGGCTCATGGCCAAGGCGCTCAACTGCAGCCAGGGTGAGCCGGATGTGCCCTGTGACCGGTGTGAGTCGTGCCTGGAAATCATGGCCGGCAACGCCATGGATCTCCATGAGATTGACGGTGCGTCCAATCGTGGCATCCAGGAGATCCGCGAACTCAAGGAAAATATCCGTTTTTTCCCTGCCAAGGGGCGCTACAAGATCATCATCATCGATGAAGTACACATGCTCACCACCGAGGCCTTTAATGCCCTGTTGAAGACCCTGGAAGAGCCCCCGGCCCATGTCTATTTCATGTTTGCCACCACCGAGCTGCATAAGATCCCGATTACCATCCTCTCCCGTTGTCAGCGCTATGAACTCAAGCGGGTTCCCTTTGTTGAGCTGGTCGCTTTTTTTGCCAGGATCGCCGAGGCGGAAAAGGTCGTTGTTTCCCAGCGCGCCCTGGAGATGATCGCCCGGGAGGCCGAAGGCAGCGTGCGGGACGGCTTGAGTCTGCTCGATCAGCTTTTTTCCTTTGGCGGAGCTGAAATCAGCGATGGGGATGTGGCTGAGGTTTTGGGGCTGGTTGACCGCCGAATCTATGAAAATCTGGCCCGGGCGCTTCTGGCGGCGGATCTGGCTGCCTGCCTTGAGATTTTTGCCCAGAGTCAGGCCGCAGGCATGGACCTCAAGCGTTTTGCCAATGATCTGTTGGGATTTTTCCGGGCCTTGCTGATCGCCAAGGTCAAGGCTCGGCCCGAGGAATTGTTGGATCTTGCCGATCAGGAACTGGCGGCCATCAAGGACATTGCCGCCGGCGCCAGCCAGGAAACGCTCTACCAGTATTTTTCCCTGCTGCTGAAGGGGAGCGAGGAGATGCAGTACTCTTCCCGGCCCCGTCTTGCCCTGGAGATGGCTTTTCTCCGAGCCACCCAGGCCGGACAGATCGTGCCGGCGGCTGCCCTGCTGGGGCGGCTTGATGAGTTGCTGGCCGGTGTAGTCCCTGAGTCCCGGAGTGTTGCCAGGCCGGTTTTTGCGCCGATTTCCACGGCGGAGCCGGAGTCGGCACCATCCCAGCCCAGGACGGCGCCAGCGGTATCCGCCACTTATTCCGTACCGTTGGCTGAAGAAAAAATTAAGGAGAGAACGGAGGCGGCAACCCCCTTGCCGGAGCAATCCCCTCCGGCTCTGAGTGTTCTTCATCAGGGTCGTGAGGTGAAAAGGGACTGGGGGGCGTTTGTTGAGTATGTCAAGAAGCGCAAACATTGGATGGCGCCGGTGCTGCAACTCTGTGCCATGCCCCGGGAAGAAGGGGGGCAGCTGATCCTCAAATTTGATGACCCCTCCGACTGCAAGCTGTTGCGTGAGCATGACAATCTGAAGCTCCTGCAATCCTTTGTTCTGGACTTTTTTCAGAACGATTTCCGGGTCGTTTTCAAGGTGGCCGGCGCCCAGGCAGCCGGGGATGGCGAAAATGACGAGGCTGAAAGCCTCGTTGCCGAGCGGCGGGGCCTGGCCAATGACCCCATGGTGCAGATGGCCGCCGAGATTTTTGCCGGCCAGATCGGCAGTATCCGGACCGGGGACGGGGGGAAGGGAAATCAGTGAAAAGTGAAAAATTGATGGTCTCGTGCAAAGGGGAAAAGGTTACAGGTCCGAGACACAAAATCAAATAGTTACGCGGCGACAACCGTTGTAATCGCGGCTTTTTTGCGGTTTCAACAAAAGTTGGAAGTTGAGAAAAGCGTGAAACAGGCGCTTTTGCTGTCGGCGCAGGGGAGCGAAAAATCAAGGCCGGAGATATGCGGATGGATATGAAACAGATGATGAAGCAGGCGCAGCAGTTCCAGCAACGCCTGACGCAGTTGCAGGGGGAATTGGCGGGCAGGCAGGTCAGCGCCTCGGCGGGCGGCGGCGTGGTGAGTGCCACGGTGAATGGCAGGCATGAGCTCATCAGCCTGACCATTGCAAAAGAGGTGGTTGACCCGGCAGATCCGGAAATGCTCCAGGATCTTGTGGTCTCCGCAGTGAACGAGGCCATGCGTAAGGCCCAGGCAATGAGCGAGGTCGAGATGGCCAAGCTTACCGGCGGGGTCAAGATTCCGGGGATGTTTTAGGGCAGGATGCAAGGTGCGGAAAGCAAGATGGAGAAATGAAGCCTGAAAAATTGTGTTTGTCCGTTCCCTTAACCTTGGATCTTGAGCCTTTTTTATGAATGTTGTCCCTCCGGCCCTGAGCCGCCTCATTACCGACCTGAACCGCCTACCGGGAATAGGCATGAAAACTGCAACTCGACTTGCTCTCCATATCCTGCGGCGGCCGGCCAGCGAGGCCCAGAGTCTGGCCAGGGATCTTGGGGAATTGCATCGGAGCATCAGGCTGTGCAGTGGCTGTTTTGCCTTTGCGGAAACCGATCCCTGCGCCATCTGTAATGATTCCGAGCGTGATGGAGGGCTGATCTGCGTGGTGGAGGAATCCGCGGACCTAATGGCCATCGAGAAAACCGGAGCCTTCAAGGGCAAGTATCATATTCTGCATGGGGTTCTTTCGCCCATGGACGGGATCGGTCCCGAGGAAATCAAGGCGGATGCCCTGATGGAAAGAATCCGCCGGCAGCAGGTGCGGGAGGTGCTGATCGCCACCAGTTCCACGGTGCCGGGGGAGGCGACGGCCGCCTATCTCATCAAGCGGTTGCAGGAGGAGGTTGCGGTTAAGGTGACCAGACTGGCCTGCGGGATTCCCATGGGCATGGACATCAAGTATGCCGATGAGCTCACGCTTAGCCGGGCTATTGAATCCCGGAAGGATACTTGTTCCTGACGGGGAAATGCAAAGTGAAAAGTTGAAAGTGAAAACTGGCATTTGTCCTTGACACCAGGGTGAAATGTTGGTAATTGGTTGCCGGTTGGAAGGTTTGTCTTAAAAGAAGAATGAGCTGTCGCCGTGGGACGGCGTGCTCCTTGTTTTTGGTAATTATCCAGCTTAATGCCGGAAGTGGTCAAAAAACATCGTCCGTAACTGTCCAGCAGTGCTGTAGCTGCTAGGCAGAAGCCTGCGACGTGTGCTGGTGCACATGAGCAGGCTGATAACAACGCAGATGCGGCACTGCTGGACAGTTACGATTTTTTAGGCGCGTAGCTCAGTTGGTTAGAGCGCTTGCCCGACACGCAAGAGGTCGGCGGTTCGAATCCGCCCGCGCCTACCAGAGAACATCCATGATATCTTGACGTTGCGAGGCTTGGCGGAGCAGGATGCCAAGTCTTGTTGTGCAGGCAGATTGACCAGGTCAATGTGCTTGTTTTTGTTTGTGCATTTGCGGAAAGGCTGAGCTAAAGACCATGACGGAAATATCCCTCACCCTTCCTTCCGGGGAGCAGAAAACGGTCCCTGCGGGGATTACGGTGGCCGAGGCTCTGAAAGAGCTGGTTTCCAACAAGGAACGCAAACAGACCATTGCCGCCCGGTTGGCTGACAGGCTGGTTGATCTTTCCTCGCCTATCGATGCCGAGGCCGCTTTTGCGCCCATAACCGTCGACAGTCCTGAGGCTCTGGAGATTCTCCGGCACAGCGCGGCCCATGTCATGGCTGAGGCTGTCCTTGCCCTGTTCGGCAAGGAGGTGCAGGTTGCCATCGGGCCGGCCATTGCCGATGGCTTTTACTACGATTTTGACCGGGCGGAGCCGTTCACCCCGGATGATCTTTTGCGGATTGAAGCAAAGATGCTTGAGCTTGCCGCGGTGGCTGCGCCTTTTCGGCGGGAGACCATGTCTGCCTCCCAGGCGATTGATCTTTTTGAAAAGAGCGGCCAGTCCTACAAGGTTGAGTTGCTAAAGGATCTGGGCGCCGACACCGTGTCGCTTTACCGGCAGGGAGATTTTGTCGATCTCTGCCGTGGTCCGCACCTGCCGCATGCCGGTTGGCTGAAGGCCGTCAAGGTTATCAAGCTGGCCGGGGCCTACTGGCGTGGTGATGAAAATCGGAAGATGCTTCAGCGCATCTATGGCACGGCGTTTTTCGACCCCAAGGATCTGAAGGCCTATCTTTTTCAGCTTGAAGAGGCCAAAAAACGCGATCACCGAAAGCTCGGCAAGGAATTGGAGTTGTTTGCCGTTGCCGATCAGGTCGGGCCGGGCCTGATCCTCTGGCAGCCCAAGGGCGCTTTGTTGCGGAAGATCATTGAGGATCACTGGCGCGAAGAACATTATCGAAACGGCTACGAACTGCTGTTCACCCCGCATATTGCCAAACGCGATATGTGGCAGACCAGCGGCCATCTTGATTTTTATGGGGAGAACATGTTTTCCGCCATGGAGATCGAGGAGGTGAGCTATCAGCTTAAGCCGATGAACTGCCCCTTTCATATCGCCATCTATAATACCCGCAAGCGTAGCTACCGCGAATTTCCCTTGCGCTGGTGCGAACTGGGCACCGTTTATCGTTTCGAGAAGACCGGCGCTCTCCATGGCCTGATGCGGGTTCGGGGTTTTACTCAGGATGATGCCCATATCTTTTGTCGGCCCGACAACCTGGAAGAGGAAATCTTCAACATCCTTGACCTGAATCTGCACATCCTCAAGACTTTCGGGTTTGAAAGCTATGAGGTTTATCTCTCCACCAGGCCGGAAAAGTCCGTGGGCAGCGACGAGCACTGGGAGCAGGCCACCACCGCCCTGAAGCTGGCCTTGGAGAAAAAAGGTCTGGCTTACGAGATAGACCCCGGTGAAGGGGTGTTTTACGGGCCGAAGATTGACATCAAGATCAAGGATGTTTTGGGACGAAGTTGGCAGTGCTCCACCATTCAGGTGGATTTTAACCTGCCCGAGCGTTTTGCGATGACTTATACGGGAGAAGACGGCAAGGAGCATCAGCCGATCATGATCCACCGGGCGCTTATGGGCTCGCTGGAGCGTTTTATCGGAGTGCTCATTGAGCATTATGCCGGGGCCTTTCCAGTCTGGCTTGCGCCGACGCAGGCCAGGATCATGAATATCACCGACGCGCAGTGCGATTATGCGGAAGAGGTGCATACCGAGTTGCGCCGAGCCGGCGTGCGGGTTGAAAAGGATCTTCGCAACGAGAAACTTAACTACAAGATTCGTGAAGCCCAGATGCAGAAGGTGCCGTACATGCTGATCATCGGCGACAAGGAAGTGGAGGCGCGCCAGGTTACGGTGCGGCTGCGCAACGGGGATAACCTGCCGGCCATGTCGATTTCCGAGTTTGCGGCGCTGATTGCCGGAGAAAATGAAGCTGGTCGAACTGGCGCTTGCAATAGCTAGGTGGTTCAGAGTATTATGTCATATTTCAGCGTGCCGATGCCAAGCATCGCGTGCGGTGTTTCCAGAATCATCTGTACGGAGGTATGAGTATCAAAGGAAAAAAAATTGGTGACCGACCAGAGCGGGAAGTGCGGGCCAGAATCAATCATGAGATTGATTGCAAGGAAGTCCGGCTCATCGATCAGGAAGGGCAACAGGTAGGGGTCGTCTCTGTCCGTGAAGCGCTGGCAAATGCCGAAGCGGCAGGGCTGGATCTTGTTGAACTTTCGGCTGCGGCCGTTCCGCCGGTTTGCCGGATCATGGATTTTGGCAAGTTTCGCTACGAGCAGTCCAAGAAACAGCAGGAAGCCAAGAAGAAACAGACAGTTATCGAGGTCAAGGAAATCAAGCTCCGGCCCAAGACCGAGAAGCATGATCTCGAATTCAAGATCAAGAATATTAAGAAGTTTCTGCAGCAGAAGAACAAGGTTAAGATCACCTTGCGTTTTCGCGGCCGTGAGATAGTTTATGCCGATACTCTCGGCATGGAGGTTCTGAACAAAGTGGTCGAGGAGTTGAAGGAAGACGCGGTTATCCTGCAGCCTCCCAAGATGGAAGGGCGGCAGATGGCCATGTTTGTCGGGCCGAAATAACGTAACCATTCAGCCGCACCGCATCTGCGTTGTTATCAGCCTGCTCATGTGCACCAGCACACGTCGCAGGCTTCTGCCTGGCAGCTACGGTATGTTGAGTGATTACAATTGTGATGTTTAAGTCTGATTTTTGGTTTTAGCTTAGTAGTTCAAAGGGAGAACATTATGCCGAAGATGAAAACAAACAGAGGGGCTGCCAAGCGGTTCAAGTGTACAGGCACCGGCAAGATTGTCCGCCGCAAGGCCTTTACCAGCCATATCCTCACCAAGAAGAGTACCAAACGGAAAAGAAACCTGAGACAGGCCGGAATTGTTGACGCCACCAATCTTAAGGGAATCAAGCGTCTGTTGCCTTACCTGTAAACAAACGGCGAAGCTGTCGCAGTCCGCCTCAAGATTATTACCAGTGTAAAAACTGCCGACGGGAAAAACGTCGGAGAATGTCAATAAGGAGAAGTACGATGCCTCGCGTAACACGTGGATTTAAAGCGCGCCGGAGAAGAAAGAAGGTTTTGAAGTTGGCCAGTGGCTTTATCGGTGGCCGGAACAGTCTTTACAGAACGGCAACAGAAGCCGTTGATAGGGCACTGGTTTACGCCTACCGGGACCGTCGGCAGAAGAAGCGTGATTTTCGGAAGCTCTGGATTGTCCGGATCGGCGCGGCTTGCCACGAAAACAACACCACCTACAGCCGGATGATGGGCGCCCTGAAGAAGGTAAATGTTGAGTTGGACCGCAAGGTACTCGCCCATCTGGCCGTTCTTGATCCGGGGACCTTCACTCAGGTTTCCAAGCTGGCTGGCGTCAACAACTGATTGTTGCCGTGCCCAGCATGCAAGAAGAACTGCTGCGCCTGAAAGCCGCTGCCGGTGAAGAACTAGCCGCAATATCCACGCTAGACGAACTTGAACCGTTTCGGGTCAGATATCTGGGCCGCAAAGGGGAGTTTACCCTTGTTTTGCGGCAATTGGGGCAGGCCCCTGCCGCGGAACGCCCTAGACTCGGGCAGCTGGCCAACGAGATAAAGCAGGAGTTGGAATCCACTTTTTCCGAGCTTGAAGCCAGGCTGGGAGAGGTTGGTATTGAAAGTACCCAGGCCAAACTGGATTTGACCCTGCCAGGACGGCGGTCTCCATTTGGCAAGCTGCATCCGGTGACCCAGGTAATGACGTCGGTTTGCGCCATCTTCGAGGGGCTGGGCTTTGCGGTGGCTGAGGGGCCGGATGTCGAGGTCGATTTTTATAATTTTGAGGCCTTGAATATCCCGCCGCATCACCCGGCCCGGGCCATGCACGACACCTTCTATATCAGCGACACCCTGCTGCTCAGAACCCATACCTCGCCCATGCAGGCCAGGATCATGGAGAAGGAGCAGCCGCCCTTGCGGGTGATTGCGCCGGGCAAGGTGTACCGCTGCGATTCGGATATCACCCATACCCCCATGTTTCATCAGGTGGAAGGGTTTCTTGTCGATCGTCACATCTCCTTCGCCGACCTCAAGGGCGTGCTTTCGGTGTTCATCACCAGAATGTTTGCTGAAAAAACCCCCATCCGTTTCCGTCCCAGTTTTTTCCCCTTTACCGAGCCCAGCGCCGAGGTGGATATCGGTTGCGTGCTCTGTGGCGGTAAGGGGTGCCGGGTGTGCAAACACACAGGCTGGCTAGAGATTTTAGGTGCCGGGATGATCGACCCGGAGGTCTTTAAAAAGGTCGGCTATGATCCGGAAGAGTACAGCGGTTTTGCCTTTGGTCTGGGGATCGAGAGGATTGCTATGCTAAAATATGGCATCACCGATATCCGGCTTTTTTACGAAAACGATCTCCGTTTTCTTTCCCAATTTTAGGGGCCGTTAAAAAATAATCATTACATTCTTTTCTATTTTATTACGGCACGTTATGCCGCTTACGATATGAGAATGTTACAGTTATTTGTTTACGACGGCTCAGGAGTTGTTACAGAATAACCATCGCCGTTGTTGCAGATGCTGCTACGGCTCTTTTATGCCGTTTTTTTATGACGGCGGCTTAGGCCCCTTTGGGGCGACGACCAAAAGACACCATCCATGAAGTTTACGCTTAACTGGCTGCGCGAATACATTGACACCGATCTGGAACCGGCGCAGATTGCTGATCACCTCACTATGCTCGGCCTTGAGGTGGACGCCTGTGTGCCGTGTTATCCGGAGCTGGCCGGGGTTGTGGTTGCCAGAATCGAAGCGGTTTCGCCCCATCCCAATGCGGACAAGCTGGTGCTCTGTGAGGTGAATGCCGGCCAGGAGCTTGTGCGGGTCGTCTGTGGTGCGCCCAACGCGCGCGCCGGACTTCTCACCCCTCTTGCCTTGCCAGGCGCGGTCTTGCCAGGCGGCTTCACTATCAAACCGACCAAGATTCGCGGGGAACAATCCTGCGGCATGCTCTGCTCTGCCAAGGAACTCGGGATCGGCGAGGGACAGGCCGGGATTATGGAGCTGGCGGCGGACCTTCAGCCGGGGCAGCCGATCAGCCAGGCCCTGCGGCTGGTTGATACCATGATCGAGGTTGATCTCACCCCTAACCGGCCCGATTGCGCCAGTGTGCTGGGGATTGCTCGGGAGATCGGCGGGGTGGTCGGCAAGCGGATTACCCCGCCGGTGGGGACGCTTCCCGTGCTGAGCGGGGAGAATCTTCCCTTCGGCGTGGAGGTGGAATCCGCCGCTGATTGCCCGCGCTACATGGCCAGGTTGATCAAGAAGGTAAAGATCGGGCCTTCTCCTTGGTGGCTGCAACAGCGGTTGCTGGCCGTGGGCTTGCGCCCGATTAACAACATCGTTGATATCAGCAACTTTGTCATGCTCGAGTACGGCCAGCCCCTGCACGCCTTTGATTTCAACAAGCTGGCCGGGAGCAGAATCGTGGTCCGCCGGGCAAGGTCCGGCGAGAGCCTGGCCACCCTGGACGGGGCCGAGCACCAGCTGGACGGGGAGATGCTGCTGATTTGCGATGGAGAAAAGCCGGTGGCCGTGGCCGGGATCATGGGCGGAGCCAATTCTGAGGTTGATGCTCAGACCTGCGACGTTCTTCTGGAAAGCGCCTGTTTTGCCGCCATCGGTATTCGGCGTGCCGCTTCCAGGCTCAATCTGAACACCGAGGCTTCCTACCGTTTTGAACGGGGTGTTGATCCGCAAGGTGTGCCCAGGGCCATGGAGCGTGCTGTCCAGCTCATGGCCGCTTTGGCCGGCGGGGAGATCGTTGTCGGGGGCGTTGATTACCATGACGGCGTTGACGACCCATCCCCCATCACCCTGCGTGGTACACGGACGCGGGCGCTCCTGGGCATGGATCTCAGTCTGGCGCGGATTGCTGCGGCCCTGGCCTCCATAGAAATTATCGCGGAAATGGTCGATGACGATACCCTGCGGGTGACGCCCCCGAGTTTCCGGGTTGATCTTGAGCGGGAGGTTGACCTTATCGAAGAGGTTGCCCGGATCGTGGGGTACAATCTGCTGCCTACCACCTTGCCCATGGTGCCGATGAATTTTTCCGAGCCGGATTCCCTCCGGGAGCTGCGGAAAAAGGTGGCCGGAACCCTCACCGCTCTTGGGTTTTATGAGGCGATCAACTACAGCTTCGTGGCCCCGCAGCATCATGATCTGCTGGGGTTGGCTGCGGACGATGCCAGACGGCGGAGTGTGCATCTACTGAACCCTCTGGCGGAAGATCAGAGTGTGTTGCGCACCACCTTGCTGCCTGGGCTTCTTGAAAACCTGCGCCGCAATCTCAATCACCAGAGTCATGATGTTCGGCTTTTTGAAATCGGCAAGGTTTTCCACCCTCTGGGCAGCGGGCAGCCCGTGGAACCTTTCCGCCTGGCCGCGGTTGTTTCCGTCCGCCGCAATCCCGGGGCTCCCGCGCTCCATGTCGGGGAAAGCCCCGCAGATATCTTCGATCTCAAGGGGGTGGTGGCACAGATTATTGAGAGTCTGCGGCTTTCCGCTGTAATCACCTGCCAAGCGTGCCAGGTCGGGCATGCGCCTCTCTATGCCGAGCCGGACATGATCATGACCGTCATGGGAGAGGAGAAGGTTTTGGGCTGGTGCGGGGCCTTTAACCAGAAAACCCTGAAGGGTTTTGGCATCAAGCAGCAGGCCTTTTTTGTTGATCTCGATCTTGCCGCGCTCGGCAGTTTTTCGGCCACGGCCAGAACTTTTGCGCCTTTGCCCAAGTTCCCCTTTGTCAAGTGGGACCTGGCCCTCATCGTCCCGGAGGGGGTTGCTGCCGGAGAGATGCTTTCCGCCATCAAGGGGTGCGGGGAGAAGCTTGTTGAACAGGCCGAAATTTTCGATGTATTCCAAGGCAAAAACATCGAGGCCGGGAAAAAGAGTGTGGCAATCTCCATCACCTATCGGGCGCTCGATAGAACCCTGGATGACGAAACAGTTGGCAAGATCCACCAAAAAATTATCGAGATGATGATTTTCCATTTTAACGGTGAGTTACGTGAGGCATAATAGATGAAACGATCCAATCTTACCAGGAAAGAGCTTTCGCAGACCATCAATGAGAAGATGGGGTTTTCTCAGCGGAGCGCCGGAGAAATGGTTGATGTGGTTTTTGAAGCGCTTAAGAAAACCTTGCTGCAGGGAGAGGCCATCAAGATCGTCCAGTTCGGTACCTTCACCGTGCGGAAAAAATCCTCACGGGTGGGACGCAACCCCAGAACCGGTGAAACCATGGAGATCTCCAAACGGCACATGGTATCCTTCAGGCCCAGCAAGGTGGTCCGGGAGAATTTGAACAAGGAATAAAGGAACAGTGTGACCAAAACATCTTGCCAGAGTTTTGATGAAATTCAGGGAAAAGCAGGCGCTCGTCTGCCGGGAATTCCTGACAAGCGGTACTTCAAGATTGGCGAGGTGTGCGCGATAACCGGGGTGAAGCAGCATGTGCTTCGCTACTGGGAGTCTGAATTCAGAATTCTCCACCCGCAGCGGGCCCAGTCCAAACAGCGGCTTTACCGTCGGGTGGATGTGGAAACGGTCCTGGCGATTAAAAGGCTGCTCAAGGATGAGGGCTTCACCATCAGCGGGGCCAAAAAAGCCTTGGTGCGAGATGGCGGCGGACAGGAGCAGGATCTTGCCGCCTCCGAAGCGGAGCAGGAGTTATTCGGGAGCCATGCAGATATTTTTGCGCAGGTCAAGGCGGAGTTGTTGGCCTTGCAGAAAATTCTTGAGGAATAATGGAGTTGGCGAGAGTCCAGCTTGACAGGCGCTCTTTGGCGTGCTAAATAGGGCCAACCTGTTGAACAGAGATATTTTTGTCGGGATGTAGCGCAGTCTGGTAGCGCACTTGAATGGGGTTCAAGGGGCCGGAAGTTCGAATCTTCTCATCCCGACCAGTAATAGCAAGGGGGTTAGCCGTTTTCGGTTAACTCCCTTTTTTTGTGCTTGTCAGGGTATGGTCGTGTTTTGTCGCTTGGTCATTTACGGCCCTTTAGAACGTTGCTGTCCCTGAGTTACGGCACCCCCTGCGGTTTTTGTGTCGATCATGCGGAAAGGGGAGATGGCGGTATCCATGGCTTGGGACATGATATCCAGGTAGTCTATCCGGTAATTGTTTTTGGCAAGCCTGGTGTCGCGGGTTGTAAAGCTGCAGTCATGTTCCTGACAGTATTTCCCTCTGGTCGCGTAGTTGAGGATGATGCGGGGAATGTCATAGTGATGGATGGTGTTCTTCCGTACCGGTCGGCCGTTTTCGATGATGTAGATCCGGTTGAGAAAAGTGGCTTCTGTCGTGCCGCCGAGATAGTTGAGCTCCTGGTAGGTTTGGCTTCCTGAAAGGCTTGGCAGGTGGTCGCTCACCAGGATGATCAGCGACTTAGGGTCTGCCGCGATCAGACCCTTGACAAAGGTGGCAATGGCCTCGGTGCGATAGTAGTACTGGTTGACTGCCTTCTCCAGCCCCTCGTCATGTAATTTCCCGAGCATTTTGATGACCATTGGCCGCTTGGTGTTGTTGAGGTCGTGGGGGGCATGGCCGTACATGCCGATGATGTAGTTGAAGAGGGGGAGCGTCGGGTTTTCCCGGATCCGCCTGGTGATGAATTCCAGATTCTGGGAAAAAAGCACCCCATCGAACATGTAATCCTCGTCCGTCACGTCCCCGGCGGAGAAATACGTATCGTAGCCTGCGGCGAATTCCTGCGGGTAGTACCTTTTTTCAAAACCGATTCCGGTATAGGTGTCAATGGTCATCTGAAAGTGTACCAGTTCTGGTCATTTGAAAGTGTACCACTTTAGTATGACGAAGAGAGTCGAGGCCCTGGGACTGATAGTCACATCAGGACATAATCGAAGCGGATATCCCCC
>Ga0208863_1000378_pt1 | contig 48573 bp, 50 predicted proteins | sample RifOxyD3_FD_184040 | JGI IMG/M metagenome (GOLD analysis project Ga0208863, IMG submission 184040) | Soil microbial communities from Rifle, Colorado - Rifle Oxygen_injection D3 (SPAdes) | ecosystem: Environmental > Terrestrial > Deep subsurface > Rock core/Sediment | place: Rifle, Colorado... | reverse complement strand
GGGCCGATGGCGGCCGGGGTCAGGTCGATCATCAGCGCACCCAGCGCGTTGACCTTGCGGCTGTTGTCGGCGTGTACGTAGGCGCTGGTGGCGTCAAAGACAATTTGCACACCGTCAGCCAGCATGTGGGGCACCAGGCCGTCAACACCGTCTGAGGTGGTTTTGATGCCCATCTCGCGGGCGCGCTTGAGGCCGTCGGATTCGGGGTCGATGCCGACCATCCAGACGGGTTCGAGCACCGCACTGCGCTGCAGCTTGGCCAGCAGGTCGGTACCGATGTTGCCGGGGCCGATCAGGGCGCATTTGATTTTTTGAGACATGGTTTGTCCTGTTGATTAAATTGGCCAAGGAGGTTTCTGGTTTGACCAGAAGTAGAAGTCGGGTCAGTTTTCCCTGATTCCGTGCTTCAAATTTTAGTTACCCAGATCAAATTTTGTCAATTATTAAAAAGCACTTTCAACATGTGCAAATTAAAGCAGAAAATCGCAGTAACCGGGTCACGTGATCGCCGGATTGGCATCCGGGCCACGGCGTCATGTCTGGCAGGACACAATGGCCCTTAGATATTCATGCCCAGCTCGGCGCTGATTTTTGCGGCCACACCTTTGACCACAGGAATCAAGGTCTGCATGCGTTCGGTGTCCATGTACTCCAGCATGCTGGAGACGCTGATGGCGGCCACAATTTTGCGGCTGCCATCCCGCACCGGCGCGGCCACGCAGCGAATGGACTGGGCGTCCTCGCCCAGGTCAAACGAATAACCGCCTTGTGCATAAGCACGCATCAATGCCAGCCATTGCGCCGGCGTCATTTTTTCCTGTAACAAGGCCTCGCTTCTGTGATGCAGCGCAACCCATTCGTCTTCGCACCAGTCCAGGATCAGCGCCTTGCCCACGCCCGTGGACATCAGGGGTTTGCGGCCACCGATGCGCGAACTTATTTCTACCGACCGCTGGCTTGAAATCTTGTCCAGATAGATCACTGAATCCCCGTCAATGCGCGCCAGATGCACGGTGTCCAGGGTGTCCCGTGCCAGTTGTTCCAGAAAAGGATGGGCGACGCGTGTCAGCGTGGTTTGATGGAAAGCCTGAAAGCCGAGTTCGAGGACTTTTCGGCCCAGCGCGTAGCCTTTGGCGCCGTCAGGTTTCAGGTAATGGCGTTGCAGCAGCACCGAGACGATGCGGTGGGCCGTGCTGTAGGTGATGCCGGTCTTTTGGGCAATGTCGGAAATACTGAGCGCCTGGTTTGACACGGCTTCAATCACGTCCAGGCCGCGCAGCAAGGTCTGGCTGGTCAAGGCCTTTTTGGCATCTTCTTTTTCTGTGCTGTTTGTCAATCTGACACCTCTGGATCACCTGGTTTTGGGGTCACCCGTGTCGGACGATGCTACTTCGACCCGCGTGAGAGCCAGATTCTATGAGCAGGCACGTCAGGGGCTTTGTGAGGTTCTTTGTAGGGTCGTTTGTAGGGTCAACTTCAGTCGACCTGGCGGACTGAAGTCCGCCCTACAACGCCCTACAGGTAAGTCCGCCCTAGTACAACGTCAACGCAGCGTGGCTGTGTCATATCATTTGGGCAGCGCCCACTTCTCACATTTCACACACCATGTTCAGCTACCTCACCGTGCCCGTTACTGCCTTTGCACAAAATTGTTCTCTGGTCTGGTGTGACCAGACGCTTGAAGCGGCAGTCATCGACCCGGGTGGCGACCTCGATCAGCTGCTTGACGCAGTGGATCGGCTGGGTTTGAAACTGGGGCAAATCTGGCTCACCCATGCTCACATTGACCACGCCGGGGCTGCCGGTGAACTGGCCGAACGGCTGGGCCTGCCCATCGTCGGCCCGCATCCGGCCGACCAGTTCTGGATCGACGGCCTGCCCGAGCAAAGCAAAATGTTTGGTTTTCCGCCGGCCCAAGCGTTCACCCCGACGCGATGGCTCAAGGACGGTGACACCGTGACCGTGGGCCAATGCACACTGGCGGTGCGGCATTGCCCGGGCCACACGCCAGGTCATGTGGTGTTTTATTCAAGAGAAGCGAAGCGAGCGTTTGTTGGCGATGTGTTATTTGCCGGCTCGATTGGCCGCACCGATTTTCCGCAAGGCGACCATGACACCCTGATCGCCAGCATCAAACAACGCCTGTGGCCGATGGGCGACGACACGGTGTTTATTCCTGGCCATGGTCCCGAGAGCACGTTCGGCCGCGAGCGGCGCAGTAACCCCTATGTGGCAAATTAGCTACTTTGCGGGTCAGACCACTCGCGTAGCGACGTGCTCTGACCCCAACTGACTAGGTGCAACTGACTTATTTGCCAAAGATCATGTCGGGCAGGAACAGCGTGATTTGCGGAATGTAGGTGACCAGGACCAGGAACACCAGCAGCACCATCAACCACGGCAGCGCGGCCCGTGTGACCTGCACCAGGTTCATGCCGGTCACGCCACTCGTCACAAACAGGTTCAGCCCCACCGGTGGCGTCACCATGCCAATCTCCATGTTGACCACCATGATGATGCCCAGGTGAATCGGGTCAATACCAAGCTGGGTCGCAATGGGGAAGAAGATCGGCGCCAGAATCAAAATGATGCCGGTGGGCTCCATGAAGTTGCCCGCTACCAACAAGATGATGTTGACCACCAGCAAAAACATCCATGGCGTCATGCCCATGCCGACAATCTGCTCGGCAATGGTTTGCGGAATACGCTCGGTGGTGAGTACGTGGGCAAACAGCAGGGCATTGGCCACAATGAACATCAGCATCACGGTGGTGCGGCCGGCTTCCAGAAACACGTGCGGTATTTGTTTGGCCGACAGATCACGGTAAATGAATACCGCCACCACCAGCGCATACACCGCCGACACCGCCGCCGCCTCGGTGGGTGTGAATATGCCGCCATAAATACCACCCATGATGATGACCAGCAGCGCCAGCCCCCACATGGAGTCTTTGAAGGCACGCAATACTTCAGGCACGCTGGCCTTGGGCGGCGGCTTGATCTTGAGTTTGCCGGCACGCCACCAGACCGCCACCATCAGCATCAGCCCCAACAGCAGACCCGGGACAACACCCGCCATGAACATGCGCCCCACCGACACCTCGGTCACGGCGGCATACACCACCATCACGATCGACGGCGGTATCAAGATGCCCAGCGTGCCCGCGTTGCAGATGACACCGGCGGCGAACTCTTTTGGGTAGCCGTTCTTGACCATGCCGGCAATCACGATCGAGCCAATGGCCACCACCGTGGCCGGACTCGAACCCGACACCGCCGCAAACAGCATACACGCCAGAATGGACGCAATGGCCAGCCCGCCGCGCAAATGGCCCACGGCAGCAATGGCAAACACCACCATGCGTTTGGCCACACCGCCAGTGCTCATCAAGGCGCCGGCCAGCACAAAGAACGGGATCGACATCAGCGTGTAGTGTTCGCTGGTCTCAAACATCTTGATCGACATCGACGCCAATGAGTCTTGCGAGAAGAAAAAGATGGTCAGCAGGCTAGAGAGCCCCAGGCTCACGGCAATCGGCATGCCGATGGCCATGCAGAAAAACAGCGCTGCAAAAAGCACTAAGGTATTCATGTTGGGGCCTCTTCAGATTTGAGTCGCATGGCTTCGGCGGCTTCGTCAGCGAGATGCAGGCTGTCGGTTTTGCCGGTGATCAGGCCGATCAAAATTTGCACAAAACGCCAACCGGTGAGCAAAAACCCAATGGGCATGATGATCAGCACCTGCCAGCGCTCGATTGGCATGTCTTCAAACTCAATGCCGACTTCTTGCATTTTCATCACATACGTGCTGGCACCGACAAGCACAAAACCCACGTACAACAGGCTCAACAGCACGGCCAGAATCGACACATTGCGCCGCGCGGTGTGCCCCATCATCTTCACCAGCGCATCCACCCCGATGTGTGAACCCACACGCACCCCGTAAGAAATGCCGACAAAGATCATGAAGGCAAAAAACACGGTGGTGAGCTCAAGCGCCCACGAAAAACCGCTGTTGAACACATAACGCATCACAACCTGCAAAAAGGTCAGGGCGGTCATGGCTGCCAGCATCAGCCCAATGATCCACTCTTCCAGGTGATCCAGAATTTTCATGAAATACCCCAAAAAAACCCCGGACTGGCCGGGGTGTTGGTGTCAGGTGAAGGCGGCGTTTTACTTGTTGGCCTTGAGAGCCGCGTCGATCAGGTCTTTGCCGATGTCGCCTTCAAACTTGGACCACACCGGTTTCATGGCGGCGCGCCATGCTGCGGTCTGCTCTTTGTTCATGGGCAATACTTTGGCCTTGTTGTCGTCGACTACTTTTTTGCGGAAGGCCATGTCTTCGTCAAACGCCACTTTGTTGCCGAATTTGATGGATTCGGTCATGGCCTCAGTCAGCCCCTTCTGGATGTCGGGCGGCAGGCCGGCCCACCATTTGGCGTTGCCAATCACCATGTAGTCAAGCACGCCGTGGTTGCTGTCCATGATGTACTTTTGCACTTCGTGGAATTTTTTGCTGTAGATGTTGGACCAGGGGTTTTCGGTGCCGTCCACCACGCCGGTTTGTAATGCCTGGTAGACCTCGGCAAAGGCCAGTTTTTGCGGGTTGCCACCGACGGCATTGAACTGGGCTTCGAGCACGTCAGACGGCTGAATACGGAACTTGAGGCCCTTGGCATCCGACGGCATGCCCAAAGGTTTGTTGGCCGAGAGTTGTTTCATGCCGTTGTGCAAAAAGCCGAAACCCTTGATGCCTTTTTTCTCCATGGAGTTCAGCAAGCCCTGACCTGCTGGGCTGGCCTGGAAGCGGTCCACCGCGTGAATGTCGTCAAACAGGAAGGGCAAATCAAAAATTTGGATCTGTTTGGTGTATTTGCCAAACTTGGCCAATGACGGGGCCAGAATTTGCACGTCGCCCAGCAACAGCGCTTCCATTTCTTTGCCGTCGCCAAACAGCTGGCTGTTGGGGAACACCTGAATTTCAACTTTGCCAGCCAGTTTCTTTTCGGCCAACTCCTTGAACTTCAAGGCGGCCTGGCCCTTGGGGGTGACGTCTGCCACCACGTGGCTGTACTTGATGATGAGCGGGGCAGCGTGTGCGCCCAAACCAAAAGCCAACAAAACGCCAGCAGCAACCAGTTTCAATTTCATAAGGGTCTCCTCGGGTAGTTAAATGTCTTGAACGACGAGCGAACTGTAAATACCTCCGCATGATGCGACAACTGTGGCGTTCAACAGCTAGGGTTTACCCTGAATTCTGGTTCAGGCCTGGCGCAAGGCCTGTTCCATATCTTTCATCCAACGCGGACCAATGCGGCTTGCCAGTTGTTGTTGCACGGGCTGCACGGCTTGGCGCAGCCGCGTGCGCTGGCCCTTGGTGAGGTTGTGAATGCGCGTGGTACCCGCCAGGCGCAAGGCGTGCAAGGCCTGGTCGTTCTGGGTGTCGGCAATCTGGTTGGCAAAGGCCAGTGATTCCTGCAGCGCCTGGTTGATCAGGCTGCGGTCATCAGGCTGCAGGTGTTGCCAGAATCGCTGGTTGGTCACCACCGCATAACCCAGGTAGCCGTGGTTGGTCAGGCTCAGGTCGGTCTGGACTTCGTGCATGGCCTGCGTCCAGAAGTTGGACACCGGGTTTTCGGTGCCATCGACCACGCCGGCAGCCAAAGCGCGGCGGGTTTCACTGAACGCCAGCGTGACCGGGCGCGCGCCCAGTGCCCGCATTTGTGCCGCGATGACACGGGAGGCCTGCACGCGCATGCGCAAATTCATGAAATCCGCGGGCTCCAGCAGCGGCCTGTTGGCGCTCATTTGCTTGAAGCCGTTGTCAAAAAATCCCAGGCCCACCAGGCCCTGGCGCGGCAAGCCCTGCAACAGTTTTTTCCCCAGCGGTCCCAGCGTGATGCGGCGCACCGCGCTCAAGTCGTCAAACAAAAACGGCAGGTCAAAGAGCTCGAACTCGGGCAAGCCAATGCGGCCAAATTTGGACAGCGAGGGCGCCACCAGGTCCACTGCGCCCAACTGCAGCGCCTGCATTTCGTCGTGGTCGCCATACAACTGCGCGTTGGGAAAAATTTGCACCCCAATGCGCCCGCCACTGCGCTGTTCAACCAGCACCTTAAAACGGTTGGCCGCCAGGCCCTTGGGGGTTTCCTCTGCCACCACATGCGAGAAGCGTAGCGTGATATCAGGCTTTGGCGTGGCGCCAGTGACGCCGGGCAGGGCCGCGCTGCCTGCCAGAGTGGCAAGCCAGGTTCGGCGACTGATGGAGGCAGACCAGGCAGGGGTGTTCACGGGATGTGATTATGCGGGTGTAGTCCCTGGTTCGGCTGTTGCGCTTGGTTTGTCGACAGTGGCCTGTGCTGGGTCAGGCACCGCGTTGTTATGCAGGTGCAGCGTCTGGGTCGGGAAGGCAAACTCAATGCCGTGCTCGGCAAAGCTGCGTACCAGCTGCAGGTTGATGGCCTGCTGTACATCCATGAACACGTTGTAGTCGGGTTTGCGCACGTAGTAAACAGCTTCGAAGTCAAGCGAAAAGGCGCCAAAGCTCTTGAAGTGGGCGCGGTCAAAACGGGCATCGGCTTGCCCTGCCACAGCTTGCTCGATGAGCCTGGGAATGTGTTCAAGCTTGTCGGCGGGTGTGTCGTAGGTGACGCCAATGGCAAACAAGGCCCGGCGCTCGTCCATGCGCTTGTAGTTGCGGATGCGGCTTTGCAGCAGGTCGTTGTTGGATAGCACAATTTGCTCGCCGCCCAGGCTGCGAATGCGCGTGGTCTTCAGGCCCACATGCTCCACGGTGCCCATCTCTTCGCCCAGAATGATGAAGTCGCCAATGACAAAAGGCTTGTCAATGGCAATGGTCAGTGAGGCAAACAGGTCACCCAGTATGTTCTGCGCCGCCAGGGCGATGGCAATGCCGCCAATGCCCAGGCTCGCCACCAGGGCCGTGACGTTGATGCCCAGGTTGTCCAGCATCGACAGCAGCACCAGCACCCAAATCACCACCCGGCCCAAAAAAGACAGCAGTGACAGCGTCATGGCACGTGCGCCTTCGTCCTCTTTCTCGCCTTGCGAGAAGTGGTTACGCAGCCAAAAAGTCAGCCCGCGCGAGGCCCAGAAACCCAGCTGCAGGATCAGGGCGATGATGAAGATGCGGTCGACCCATTTTTCCAGTGACCCTGTCAGGGTCAAAAACTGGCTGCCCAGGTACAGACCAATGGCGGCTGTCAGCAGGATGCGGGTGGCTGACAGCACGTCGATGAGGAAGTCGTCAATGACGGTTTCGGTGCTTTGGGCGACCCGCTCAAGGCGGTGCAACAGCAGGCGCCGTGCCGTTTGCAACAGCAAGATGAAGGCGGCCGCTGTCAGCAAGGCATAGGCCCAGTCGTTGAGGGTATTGTTGTCGATGAGTTGTCGAAACATGGCGTTTACCAGCCCCACAGCAGCCGACGCGCGATCCAGCCCTTGAGCCCGCCTTCGCGCTGCACCCTGACCCAGTCGTTGCGGTGTTCCAGCGTGCGCAGCACTTCGCCGTGATCGGCTTTGCCAAGAATGCGGCTGCGGGTACCGGGGGCACTGCGCACATTGGCTACACGCGACTTGACCACCACATGGGGCGTTTTGCCCACCAGCGGGCGGTACACCCAGCCGACGTCATTTTCGAAGTCGCGCACCTTGTACCATTGGCCCTGGCGGCCGGTCACCTCCAGCGGGTAGCCCCGGGTAAGCGTCCACAACGTGGCGTGTTGTGTGCCGGCACCTGCGCGCATGTTGATCTGTGCTTTGGCCACGCTCACCATCTCGCGGGCCTGCAGTGCTGCGGCCGATGCCGCCAGTGTGATCGCCAGCAGTCCACGCGACCATTTTTTTAAATTCAACATGAGATTTCCTTTATTTAAATAGCCATGAAATCATGGGTGAAATTACGCCGCTTGTACGGCGCACATGAACTCGTTGCCCCAGTGCGTCACGTCGTTGTCGGCCACGATGGCAGCCATGCGCTGGCAGCGGTAGGCCCGCTCGTCAGCACCCATGGTGAGCGCCTGATGCAGCACTTTTGACATGGAGTTGGCGTCGTACGGATTGGTCAACAGCGCACCGTGCAGCTCAACGGCAGCACCGGCGAATTCCGACAAAATCAGCACGCCCGATGTGCTCGTCGACTTCTTGGTGGCGACGAATTCCTTGGCCACCAGGTTGAGGCCGTCGCGTAGCGGTGTGATCCAGGCCACGTCGCAAGCGGCGTAGTGCGCCACCACGTCTTCGAACGCCAGGGAGCGGTAGAAGTAGCGCACCGGCGTCCATTCCAGTGTCGAAAAGCGGCCATTGATACGGCCTACGATGCGGTCCACTTCGGTGCGCAAGGTTTCATAGACTTCCATGCCTTGTGCTGCCGGGGTGATGATGTTGAGCAGGGTCACGCCGCCAATCAGCTCCGGGTGCTCCTCCAGTAAACGCTCAAACGCTTGCAGCTTTTCCAGCGAGCCCTTGACATAGTCGAGCCGTTCGATCGAGACAATGCCCTTGACGCCGTCGAGCAGGGTGTTGATGCAGGCAATTTTTTTTTGTACCGCCGGTTTTGTGACGATGTGTTCGATCAGCCCCACATTGATGCCCACCGGATGCGCGCCCAGTCTCACGCGGCGGCCGCCGACCTCAATGGCCGAGGTCATGGTGTCCACGCCCAGGGCGCAGCCATAGGTGATGAAGCGCGGCGCGCAGGGCACGGGCTCGAGTACATCAACCGGGGTGTAGGAGCGCACGGCGTCGACAAAATTCTCTACGTAGCGCGGTATGTGAAAACCCACATAGTCGCATTGGAGCAGGCTGCCAATGATCTCGCGGTACCACGGCAAGATGTTGAAAATGTCGCTCGACGGAAAAGCTGTGTGATGAAAAAATGCAATGCGCAGGTCGGGACGCAACGGGCGCAAAAAGGCCGGTACCATCCATAGGTTGTAGTCATGGATCCACACCAGTGCACCTTCGGCTGCTTCGCGAGCGGTTTGCTCGGCAAAAATGCGGTTGACATCCAGATAACGCTCCCAATGGTCCTGCCGGAAATCGGCTTTGTCGGGAAACGAAAAAATGATGGGCCAGAACGCTTCTTTGGAGAACTTCTTGTAGAAGATATCCACGTCATCCGGGGTCAAGGCAATGCGCGCCACATGCAGGTTCGGGTAGTGTTTGGCATCCACCGGCACATGCCGGATGAAACCATCGGGCGAGCGGCTGTCCTGCATTGACCAGGCCACCCAGGAACCCTTGCGCGCACCGGCAAAAAAACCCAGCAGCGTCGGGATGATACCGTTGGGGCTCTTGGGACGCTTGCGCTTGAGTACGCCGTCTTCCATCACTTCATCAAACGGCGGACGATGGTAGACCATGACCAGTTCGGCATCGCCACGCTCATTCATGCGGTGCTGCGCCATGGGGGTGCTTTCCACTTCCGTGCCGTGATGCGACAGGCCTGCCAGAATGCCGCCGCAGCCCTCAGCTTTGGCGATATACACACGCGACAATTTGCGCACCTTTTCAATCAGGGCAGGCTCAGCACTGCCGACCACGATGCCTTTGAATCCGGCCGAGTACATGGACAAGTCGTTGAGGGTGTCGCCTGCCACCACGATGGCATCCAGGTCGAAACCTTCGGCCATCGCCAGCGCGCGCAGGCTGTTGCCTTTGCTGATGCCGCGCGGCAGCACGTCCAGGTAACGCCCGGCCGACCACAACAGGTCGCAGCCCAGCGCCTCGATGGCGGCGCGTAACTCTGTGGTGATGCCGCCCTCGCGGATAAAAAACGAGCAGCGCCGCTCCTGCGGCACGGTTTGACGCTCCAGTGCCGTGAACGGTGCCAGTTGCTGCAGCACCGCTTGCGAGCCCGGCCAGAGCGCGGCAATGTTGTGGTGCAACGGGTCCACCGGGCGCAGGTTGCCATACACCACCGTGGCACCGACATCGGCAATGATGTAGTCGGGTTGCGGCAGGGTCGAGTCGCTGAGCAGGGGAATGATCGACTCCAGGCCACGGCCGGTTACGTAAATCAGCTTGGCACCCGCCAGGCCGCCACTGAATAGATCACGGATGCGCCGCCGGGTTTCTTGTGTGCCCGCCAGCAGTGTGCCGTCGAGGTCGGTGGCGAGTACCAACTGGTGGGCTGGTAAGGGTTGGGCGTTTCGGTGGGTCAAATACATGGTTGCTACTACCTTCAGTAGGCACTGTCTTGTCTGAAAAATAACAGTGCTGGTGTTGCGTATTGCCGCGTTCCATTGAACTATTGCGGCACTGGTCCGCCTGGCGTGGCCAGCGCTGTTTGGGTCAGGTGCGCCCTGATGTCCATCAACTTGGTGCGTAAACGTTGGTGATTGGTGGCCCCTGCGCGAAGCAGCATTTTTTGCCCAGCCGACATGGCTTGCAGCGCGGGGTCGGTGAATTCGTAGGTGACCCAAGGCCTGACGGGTTGATACGGCCCCATGACTTCAATGCGACTGACCGCCAGCGTGGCGCTGGGCACGGGTGCGGTCAACAGGTGATCTATCACGGCAATCAATCGGTCATTGAAATAGCCGTTGGGGTAGCCCAACTCGACAAACGCTTGCTGGAACAAGGGGTACAGCTGCACATACAGTGCCACCGCCCTGGCCGTGTCAACCGCCGTGACGAAATTGACAAACGGGGTGTAGCGCGCGTTGTTGCCGGGGTGGATCGTGGTTGGCCCCAAGGGATTGCTGTCGTCACCTTTCCCGGTGCTGAAGTGCCCTGGTATTGGGTTGAACGGCCAGACTAAAGCATAGGCGTGTTTGCGCGGCAAATTGTCCACGGTGGCCACCACGTGGCGCACAAATTGGTCAAGTTGCAAATAACGCAACATATCCTTGCCAGAGATGAATTCAGCCAGTGCACGGCGCACGTGGGCATCGGCCGCATCCAAGGCTGGCAACGGCACTGGTGTTGGCGCTGGCTGCGTTGGGATGGCCTCAATTGGATGCTGGATCGCCGACGGGCTCGCAGGTGCCGCTGCCGGTGTTTGCGGAGCCGCTGGCAGCGGCAACGTTGAGGTGGCCGAAGGAGCTTGCAATGGCATGATCGCTTCGCGCGATGGCCACCAAATCATGGCAGCGCCAGCCAGCACAACGAGACCAAAAATGGCCCAAAAAGTCTTGGTGAATTTTTTCATGGTGTCCTCCAATTGGGGAGCCATTCACCCAGAACCCTTTTCTGGCTTTCGTGCACTCCCTTGACCCATTACGACATCTGCCGCAGGCTACTTAAACTCGGTCAAGTAATCTGTCAACCCGGCTCAGCCGCTGCATCCGCCTTGGGCGACACCATTCCGGGAATGATGTCGTTCATGTTGATGCTGCCCAGCAGCTTGCCGCCGCTATTGACCACGTTGGCAGCTTCCTTGCCCTCAGCGCTGAGCACGCGGGCGACTTCCTCAATCATCAGACTGACATCTACCGTTGGTCCTTCCACGGTCGTGCCGGGCGTCATCAGAGTGCGGCAATGAATGACGCGGCCGCACGATTGGGCCTGGGCGCTCGGGATGAAAGCCATTGCAGCGGCAGTGCCCGGCAAGACGGCGGACAGGCGGAGGAATTTTTTCATGACGATTCCTGAATACGGGTGAAAAATCAACACAAACACCGCTGCAACGGCAGCCATGCCGTGAAGTTTCAAGCCATTGGAGCGGGATGTTTGGGCTTGAAAAAAGCAAGCGAATTACTTTTGTACAAATGTAGTTTAACACCCGTTGATATTCAGGCAAGCATACCAAGCTGGGTTGATATGATTAATCGAGCTTGGAGCTGTTTGCCGTTGGCCTTATCGTGGTGCGGCGGGCTCGTTTTTGTCCGGAATCAACCGGTCTTCGATCTCACCAATGTAGGCACTCAGCGAGTTGCCGGATTGCTCCACGCTGTTGCGCAAGGTATTTTCCAGGGTGTCGAGCCGGACCATCAGCGCCTGTTGCGCCGCCTTGTCCTGCTCGGCGCCCTGCTTCAGGCCGGCTTCCACAAAGCTGCGCAATTCGGTAAACCGCGAGGCCTCGGCCTTGTCGGCCAGCTCGCGGTTGGTCTGCAGCTCTTTGGCGTTGCGCCGGGCATCCATCAGCACGTTGGACTGCAGGTAAAGCACGTAGACCAGGCAGTACGCCACCATAAAAATCAGCAGGCCCAGCATGATCAGGCCCAGCGGTGCCTGTACTGTGCTGACGCCCAGCGACAGCGGCGTGTCGGCCAGAAAAACGCTCCAGTTGAGCACCGTGAACGCAGCAATGAGCGCGAGGACCAAAGCCAACAAGAGACTGCGAATGCGCATGACGGACTCCTCAACAAGGGGTGGATGAATAACTTCAAGGGTACACCAGTTGGTGTTGAGTCCGGCTGATGATTGCCATGGGGGAACGGAACGCCCCTTCTCATGGTAAACCCAATGACGCGGTCGGAAAGTGCTGGGCTATACTGAATTTCAGAACTTTTAACGTGTCGCCAGATTGCGCCCGATGCACCCCAAACCTTTCCACCACGGCCACCAGCACAAGCCGCCGCACGCGCCGTTTTCCGCCTCCAATGTACTTAATTTTGTTGACGAATCCCGCCTCGACATCTTGCTGGCGCCACTGGTGCCGGATGCCGCTGACCGGGCCTTTGTGTTGCGTTGCGTGGTGGGCGAAGGCCCGCTGCACCACCGGGGTGCCAATTACATTTTGCTCACCCTGCTGGCCCAGGCCGCAGCTCCGGGACGGTCGGCCCCGGCCCGACCGCCGACCGCAGGTGTGGCCGTGCCAATGCGCCTGCCGCCTTATCTGACCGAGTCGGTCGATGAGGGAACCTACCCGCTGTTGCTGCCAACAGGCGCCTTGCTTGACCTGGCCGGGGGCGATCAGAATCGGCTGGCGGCCATGATCGACTGCCTCACGGACGGACCGTCACAACACGCGCTGGCCAACGTCATCATGGTGGCGCTGATTGAGCGCTTGCTGCCCAGCACGCAGCCGTGACCACCCGCCGCAACACGCCATGAGTGCCTTGCTGCAACAGGCGTTTCGCACCGCCGCCAGTGAACTTGGCATGGCCTCTGCCGCCTGGCTGTTCGTCAGGGAAGCCGCCGCCGTGAACGGTGACGACGGTGTGACCGCGCTGCGTGATGACATGGGTCGCCTGTGGCCGGTGCTCGATGCGGTAGGGGCAGCCTGGCTCAGTGGCGCGCGCATGCCGCTGGCGCAGGCCGACGACGTGCTGCCGGCGCTGGCGGGTGTGTCCCGGCTGGTGGTGATCGGCATGGAGTCCTTGTGGCTTGATGCCTTGTTGGCGGCGTTGCCGGCTGCGACGCCGGTTGGGTTGGTGCAGCATGGCGACCCGATGACACACTGGACCCGGGTGGCCGACAACTACCACGGCCGGATGACGCTGCTGCAACTGGCCGACTTTCAGACCTGGGCCGGTCCACGCTCGGTGCTGATGACATTTGTCTACGGGCAGTCGCACCAGCAGGTGTATGTGCTGCCAAGCTGGTTGCGTGTGTGTGGGCCAGACGTGCGCCTGCAGTTTCGTGCCTTGCTGGGCTGGCGCATCCTGGACGTGCCGCTTGATATTTATCCGCGCTGGCTGGTTGCTGCCCAGGCCGACACCCTGACTGACGTCAGGCCCGCGCCATGCTGACCCCTCAGTGGTTGTTTGCGAGCTTGCTGGTGCTGGCTTTGGTGCTGCAGGCGCTGCTGCCCGGCTACCGCCTGATGATTGTCATGGCCGGTGCCGCGCTGGCCTGTGCTGGCGCTGCCACCCTGGGCATTGCCAGTGTCAGCGCCGTCTTTGCCGGCGTGCCCTGGAACGTGTTGTTGATTCTGGTGGCCCTGGGCTTATTTACCCATCGCCTGGCGGCGACCCAAATTTTCGGCCTGGCCTCGGTTGGCCTGGTGCGTCTGGCGCGGGCGCAACCGGTGGCGCTGCTGGTACTTAGTGCGATCGGCACCTACCTGGTGTCTTCGGTGGTCAACAACCTGACTGCTTTGATGGTGCTGTTGCCCGTGTTGCTCACGGTGTTTGCCTTGTCAGGGGTGTCACAGCGTTATGCCGCCTGGACCCTGGGCGTGCTGCTGGTGGCGTGTAATCTGGGCGGTGCTGCCACGCCCATTGGCGACTTTCCTGCGGTGCTGTTGCTGGGGCGCGGCACGCTGAGTTTTGACCGTTACCTGGCCGACGCCATGCCCGTTACCTTGCTGTGTATGGCGCTGCTGCTGCTCATTGTGGTGCTGGCAGTGCGCCCGGCGCGCGATGTGCCGGTCAGCGTGTTGGGCAAGCGCCTGACGCTGGTGACCTTGGCGCAGTTGTACCGCGGGGTGCGGCTCGACTGGGGACTGCTGGCGCCGTGTCTGGCGGCCCTGCTGGGCATGGTGATCGGCTGGCTGGTGTTACCCGCCGGTTGGGGCGTCAGCCCCGAGATGGTGGCCTGGTTTGGGGCTGGTCTGGCGCTGCTGGCCAAACCGCGTGAGGGCGAAGCCGTGCTCAAGCAGGCGGTTGATGTGGAGTCGGCGCTGTTTTTGCTGGCCTTGTTTTTGATGGTGGCGGTGGTGCGGGAAACCGGATTTTTTGCCAGCGTGGCGCACAGGCTGGTGGCTGCGCCGCTGGCTTATGAGGGCCAGGTGGTGATTTTCCTGATTGCTGCCGCGGTGCTGACCGGCCTGTTTTCTGCCGGTCCGAGCATGGCCGCGCTGCTGGAGGTGGCCGACGTTCTGGCCGTCAACCGCGAGGCGGCGCCGGTCTACATTGGCCTGGCGCTGGCCGTGTGTGCCGGCAGCAGCCTGTTCTTGACTGCTGCCACGGCCGGGCCGCTGATGCAGACGCTGGTGGAGCGCGCTGGCCTGAAAGACCTGAACGGCACGCGGCTTGGCTTTGGCTTCAGGGAGTTTGTGCCCGTGGGCCTGTTGGGTTTTACCCTGATCTTGAGCTTGGCCATTGCCCGCACACTGTGGGTGATTCGCTGACATGGACGCACCTGCCCTGCGTACTGCTGCCTCACCCGCTGACGCAAGCTTTGACTTTGCCCTGCTGCAGCAGTCTGCTGCGCGCACCGGCAGCCGCAATCGGCGCGCGCTGTGGTGGCTGCTGGGCTTGCTGGCCTTGCTGTCGGGTTCGGTGGTCACCCTGCTGCTTTACCTGAACAATTTTGAAGCCGAAGAAGCGGCGCGACGTCGGGCCGCTGATGCCCAGTGGCTGGAGCAAAGTGTGCAGTTTCACTTTCGGCGGCTCGAAGACGATTTGCTGGTGCTGTCGCGCCAGGCTGTGCAGCAGGGCGCGGGGGGCGACGTCCTGCCGACTGATCACGCGCAAGACCTGAAGGCCGGGATGCTGTGGCGCGAGCCCGGCGTGGTGCTGTCCAGCGGCTGGATTGGTGCCGGGCAGCTGAACGACCCGCGTGTGGGCCCCGAGCGCTGGTCCGTCGACTGGGACGCGCACCCCGAGAACGCCGAGGCGCTGGCCCTGATGCAAAGTACCAGCCAGGGTTTGCGTCGTGCTGCCTATGCCGGCTTGATGTTTGATAGCGCCGGCCAGTCGACCGATGTGGTGTGGCTGGCCGTGCCCTTTTTTGACCGCGGTCAGTTTGCCGGCAATTATCTGGTGGCGGTGTCACTGAACCAGGCGCTGCATGCCTTGTTGCCTGCCTGGTTCATGCAGGACCACAGCGTGCAATTGCTTGTCACGGAGGCGACAAAAGACGCTGAAACCGCTTACCGCGCGGGCTTGAACCTGCCCGGCACCGACCTGTTTGTGCAGGTGGTGCAAACCCAGGCCCAGCCCGCCACCGTGCCGCGCATTTTCTTTTTGGTGGCCTTGTTGTTTTTGTCCGGCATGTTGGTAAGCCTGTATGCCTTGCGCCGCGACTTCATCAAGCGCCAGCAGGTGCAGGCCTTGTTGCAGGCCCAGGTGGCGTTACGCACGGCCATGGAAAATTCGGTCACCATTGGTCTGCGCGCCTGGGACCTGGATGGCAAAATTTTGTATGTGAATGATGCCTTTTGCCGCATGGTGGGCTACCAAGCGACCGAGCTGATTGGCCGTTCGATCCCGTTCCCCTACTGGCCTGTTGACCAAATCGATGTGTTGCAGCGGGTGCATGACGGCATCATGGCGCAGGGCACCAGCGGCGAAGGTGTTGAGGTCCAGTTTCAGCACGCCGACGGGCGCCTGATTGATGTGCTGATCCACGAAGCACCGCTGAACACCGCCGCCGGTGAGCAGATGGGCTGGATGAGTTCGGTGCTCGACATCAGCGAGCGCAAACGCGGCCAGCGCATGGCCGCGCAGCAGCAGGAAAAGCTGGAGGCGTCGGGCCGCCTGGTGGCGGTGGGTGAGGTCGCCTCGACCCTGGCGCACGAACTGAACCAGCCCTTGGGCGCCCTGAGCAGCTTTGCCAACGGCTTGCTGAATCGGCTCAATGACGGCAGCATCGATTTGGCCGAACTGTTGCCGGTGGTGGCGCGTATGGCCCGGCTGGCCGAACGGGCTGGCGGCATCATCCAGCGGGTCAATGCCTTTGCACGCAAGCGCGAGCTGTCGCCGCAGCGCCTGGATCTGGTGGCATTTTTGCAGCGCGTGCTGGAACTGTTTGATGACGACAACACCATTGTCCCCGCCTGGGCGTTGCCCGATCAGCCGGTTTGGGTGGAGGCCGATGAGCTGTTGTGTGAGCACCTGGTCAACAACCTGGTGGGCAATGCGCAAGACTGGGCGCCTCATGGCGGTCAGCGTGCGCAAGTTTGGGTGGGCTTGCGCGTAGACCCGGACCAGGGCATGGCCGTGTTGACGGTGGCCGACACCGGTCCGGGTGTCAGCGACGATGCCCAGGCCACCATCTTCAACGCCTTCGTCAGTCGCAAAGAGGGTGGCATGGGCATGGGGCTGGCCATTTGCCGCTCGATTGTCGAAGCCCATCACGGGCGTATTGAGGTCAGCCGCGACCCGCTGCTGGGGGGTGCCTGCTTTGCCGTGATGTTGCCCTTGGCCACACCCCGTTCAACTTTACAGAAAGAGCCGCGATGACCCGTCCCCGTGTGCACATTGTTGATGACGACCCCGACATCCGCGACGGACTGGCCTGGTTGTTTGACTCGCGTGGTTTTCAAAGCGCCAGTTGGGACGGTGGCCTTTCGTTTTTGGCGGCCGCGCGCGCCTTGCAGGGGGATTGGGGCCAGGCCGTGGTGTTGCTTGACATGCGTATGGCGCCGCTGTCGGGCAGTGTCACCTTTGCGCAGTTGAAAGCCCTGGGTTGCCCCTGGCCGGTGCTGTTTTTAACCGGCCATGGTGACGTGGGGACGGCGGTGGCGGCAGTCAAACAGGGCGCCTGGGATTTTCTGGAAAAGCCATTTCAAGACAACGAACTGGTGGACCGTGTGCAGCAGGCACTGGCGGCGGCCAATGCTTCGCAACAGGATGACGCAGAGACGCAGCGCCTGCGCCAGGCGCTGGTATCTTTGAGCCCACGCGAGCGCGAAGTGCTGGACCAGCTGATTCGCGGCCATTACAACAAGAACATTGCCGACCATCTGGGCATCACACCGCGCACGGTCGAGTTTCACCGCGCCAACATCTTTGAAAAGATGGGCGTCGACTCGGCGGTTGAACTGGCACACAAATTGGGTCGTCTGGAACCACTGGGCTGAGTTCTGTTCACGGCACAATGGGGCCCGTGCCCGCGATCAGCGGCAATTTATTGAGCCATTGCAAGGACTTTAACTATGAGCAAACCCATCAAACGTATCGCAGTCAACACCGGCGGCGGCGACGCCCCCGGGCTTAACGCCGTGATCCAGTCGGTGGTGATTGCTGCGGCCAACCGGGGCTGGGACTGTTTTGGGATTCGCGACGGCTTTAACGGTATCTTGTTTCCCGAGCGCTACTCCGAAGGCGGCGTGGCGCGGCTCACGCGCGACCGGGTGCGTGGCATTGGCCATTTGGGTGGCACCATTTTGGGCACCACCAACAAAGGCAACCCGCTGCATTTCCCGGTCAACATGCCCGACGGCACGGTGCGTGAAATCGACCGCTCGGACGAAATCCTGACCTACTTTGCCACCCATGAGATCGATGCCCTGGTGTCGATTGGTGGTGATGGCTCGCTGACCATTGCCAACGCCTTGCACCAAAAAGGCCTGCGTGTGGTGGGTGTGCCAAAAACCATTGACAACGACCTCGACAAAACCTTCACAACCTTTGGTTTTGATACCGCCGTGGGTTTTGCCACCGAGTGCCTGGACCGCTTGCACAGCACCGCCGAGAGCCACCAGCGTGTGATGGTGGTCGAGGTGATGGGCCGTTATGCGGGCTGGATCGCCCTGCACACCGGCATTGCCGGCAACGCACACGCCGTTCTGATTCCCGAAATTCCTTTTGACCTGGACAAAATCGCGGCCAAGCTGCGTGCCCGCGACAGTGAAGGGCGCTTGTATTCCATTGTGGTGGTGGCTGAGGGCGCACAGGCCAGAGATGGCCACCGCGAGCTGCTGGCTGCGGCAGAAGTCGGCCATGCCGAACGCCTGGGGGGTGTGGGTGAGCGTATTGCCCATGCCCTCACCGAGCGCACTGGCAAGGAGACCCGCGTGGTGGTGTTGGGCCACCTGTTGCGCGGCGGCAGCCCCACGTCGTTTGATCGCTTGTCGGCCTTGCGCTTTGGTGCGGCGGCGGTGCGGGCGCTGGACGAAGGCCAAAGCGGCATCATGGTGTCGCTGGGGCTCGATGGTGTTGACTATGTAGCGCTGGAAGAGGTGGCCGGCCGCATGAAGGCCGTGCCGCTGGACTGCGACACCCTGCAAACCGGGCGCGACCTGGGTATTTGTTTTGGTGACTGAGCTTGTGTTGCCGCCGGACATGAACGCCGACACGGGCTTGCTGGTGGTGTGTCTGTGTGCCGAATGGTGCCACGTGTGCTGCGACTACCAGAGCAGCTTTGCGCAGGTCAAAGCTGCCATCCAGGCGGATCACCCGCAGGCGCAGTTTGTCTGGATTGACATCGAGGACGAGGCCGACCTGCTGTACCCGCTGGATGTGGATGACTTCCCCACGCTGCTGATTGCCGTGGCTGACGCACCGCGCTTTTTTGGCCCCATCACGCCCCAGCCGCAAACCCTGGAGCGCCTGGTGCGCAGCGCCGCTGGCGACGCATCTGCCAAAGTGCTGGCCGACCCCGTTTTGCACGCTGCGGTGGCGCGCCTGCGCGGTAGGGTGTAGGGTGTAGGGTTTTGTAGGGCCGTTGTAGGGCCGACTTCAGTCGGCCAATCAGGCTCTGGGCTTCTCAAGCAAAAAGCGCGCGAGCGCATCACCGGACAACAAGCTCACGCCCTGTGCTCTGGCAAAACGCTGGGCGGTGTCACTGACCGGGGCCAGGCTGAGGTAAGTGCACTGCTGTGCTGTCTGCGCCTCTTTGGCGGCCACCAGCTCGCGCAGCGCTTCCACCCCATGGTTGGCGGCTTTCCAGCGTTTGCAGCTCACCAGCGTGCGCTGCGGACCTTTGACCACCAGAAAGTCAGCCGCCGTGCTGTTGAGTGGTGTGACGGCAAAACCCTGCCCGACATAGATTTGCCCGATCAGGGCAGAAAAATCCCGCCACGACATGGTACCCACCCGGGTCAGCATTTCGGAGACGCGGGCCGTGCTGGGAGCGTGCCACTGTTTGCGCGCAGCCAGGACGGCGATGATCAGAAATGGAAAGCCACCCATCACGCCAAAAGCCACATAGGCCTCGGGCAACAGGGCAAAGGACAGCAGCGTGAACCCGGCCACGATCAGCAGGCTGATCCACCACGGTGAGCGCAGCAAAATCGCGAACAGCGAGTTTTCGGACATTTTCAATTTCATGGGGCTGGCTTGAGTTTGACTTCTGGTTTTTAAAAGAGTGATTGTGCCTGTGACTTTGCTGCGGACAGCGACGATGATGGCCGATGGGTTTTGGCTGTGCGCCTTACCGGTCGTCGGTCATCCAGTCATGTCATGACTCAAAGTACAGTGACTGCACCAAGCCAAACCAAGGAAGTCCACGCCATTACCGTGCTGCGTCCCGGTGTCCGCCATACAGCAAGGACAAGAAACACGTTGTAAGGCAAGGTCGCAAAATGCACCGTGGCGGCGACCCAAAGCTCACCACCTTGGGCAGCAATCATCAGTGCAATGAACCCGGTGAACAGGTTGATGACGCTGCCGACGATCAGCATGTCACGCCAATAAAGCTTGATCAAAGTTGTTTCGCCGCGCCACCGCTTGCCAATAAAGCTGGCCGTCTGAGGCTTGTCCACTACAGGACCTGGGTAAAAAAATACCAAGTGGCCTTGACCATAGCGAAAAGCACACCATAGACCACAAACACGGCAGCCACTGAAACAGTGAGTCCAGAAAGTACCCAAAGGCCGTCACGCTCAAGCACCCCGAGCGCCATCAGGCTGATGGCCAAAGCAGGCAAGACATTACCCAGGGGAATCGGCAAAACCAGCAACACGGCGAGCAGCAGCGACAACAAGCCAACGACGTACTCCATCGGCGGCAGGGTAAAGCTGGCCAAGCGCGGACGCAACAGGCCTTCAGCGCGTTGTAGCCAGGGCAAGATGCGTCTAACCAGAGAAGAAAAGTCTGAACGCGTCATGGAGCGATTCGCCACCAATGCCGGCAACCATGGTGCCCGGCCCAGCATGAGTTGGGCTGCCAGAAAGATCAGCGGGGCACCCAAAATGGTTGATGTGCCAGGCGGCGTTGGCAAGACATTGGGGAACGCAAAAATAAATATCAAGGCACCCGTTGCGCGGTCGCCAAGCGCGACCAGCAGATCGCTGATGGCGATCCGTTCCCGCCGCGTGTCTGCTGATAGTTCCCAAAGAATGGTCGATAGTGCACGACCGCCCGAAGGTTTTGTCACGATGGATTTGTGTTGTTGATCGACACAGGCCCTGCGCTCATTTGGCATCCGACCTGGAAACTTCGAACCAGATTGTTCATTTCAATGGCGTCTAGCCACGTCTTGCTCAATAAGACGGGCCGTTCTTCCAGGGTGTCGCCTTCCTTGGGTTGCACCTTGACGCCGTAGACTTTTTCAGCTTTGTTGAAACTGATGTCAACATCAGCGCCTGACATCTGCAAGCCAAAGGTCTGTTGGCCCGATTTAGGTCCGTTCACAGTGATCTGCATGGTGCAGCTTGGTAAGGCGCGGTAAATCCATGTCATCTCAGGGTGCGCGTCTTTTCCAAGCTGGTTCATGGCCTCCAGTCGCTGGGACTGATTCAACTCCAGCGGGTTGATGATCAACTCGTCTTCTGTGGGATAGCCTTCAGTGCAGGCTGCAAAAAACAGGATCGCAAAAGGAACCAGCATCCATCGCTGGAACCCAGTCAACAGGCTGCTGCCAGGGTGCTGATTCAGGACCATACTCATGATTGTCACCCCGCAGTGGCTTCTGAATCGGTATGTGTGGCGTCCGTAGACAGGCTGGAGGCCAGCACTTTGTCAATGGTTTTGCCGTCCATGTCCACAATCTCGAATTTCCAGTCTTGCCACTCAATGGTGTCTGCGACTTTGGGCAACCGGCCTGTCAGCAGCATCATCATGCCGCTGGCACGGGAATGTGCCCATCAAGCAGCCAGGAGCCGTCTTCCCGTTGAACGGCCCAAGAGGTCTCAGGGTTGCGTGGCTGAAACTCACCCGTGATGGCTTCAATTAAATCTTTCAGGGTCACGATGCCTTGCACTTGGCCGTACTCGTCAATAACAATAGCCATGTGAACATCGGATAAACGAAAGTTGTCCATCAGCCGCAACAAACCTTTGGTGGAACCTGACAACAGTCGCACAAACGGGTTGGTTGCGATAGCCAGCAAGTTGATCGGTTTGGCAACCAATCTGGCCACGGTTTTGGGGTTGGATTGGCCCAGCCGTTTGGGCACCAGCTCACCCAGGACAATTGAAAAATAGGTGATCAACACCACCACCAAACCAGTGGCTGCGTAGGAGGCGTAAGGATCGTCAACGCCCAAAGTCACCAACCACAGTGCCAGTGGTGGAGCCAATGCAGCTTCACCAACGATACCGTTGAGCACGCCAATGGAAGTGATACCGATTTGAATGGTCGAAAGAAAACGAGTGGGGTCTTCGCCCAGTTTGACAGCCGCAATGGCAGAGCTGTCGCCCTCATCTACCAGCCTCTGGAGTCTTGCTTTACGCGCTGTGACCAGCGCAATTTCTGACATGGCAAAAGCACCATTGAGCAATATGAGGGCGAAAAGTATGGCTATTTCCATAAGAGGCGAATTGAGGCGCCAGCAGAGTTGAGTATGGTTTATTTTATGAAATGAGGATTTGCTATTAAATAGCGCCCGAAATGGGGAGCCGATCAATCTGCCTGCGGGACCAACTCGTGGTTAGGTAGCAAGGCCAGCAATTCATCGAAAGACGCAACGACCGAAACTTTAGCTTCGTTGATCAAAGCCGATGACTTGGGGTCAATCGCAAAGGCCTGGTCTGCCAGACGCAAAAGCTCCAGGTCATTGAGGTTATCACCCACTGCCCAGGTGTGATTGATCCTGGGCTGCGTGGTGTCGCTCAAAAAACGGCGCAGCACATTGCTTTTACACACGGCATCCGAGGTAGACCCTGATTGGGGCAGAAACGCAGGATTGATCCTGAGGCTTCCAGAACACACATTGTTGTCAAATCCCAAGATGTGCGCCATGGCAAAGTCCGCAAATATTCGGCGTCGGATAATGTCTGCCGCGACAAAATAACTGTCACTGACCACACCCACCATATAGCCGCGGCGTCGCATCTGGTTGACAAACTGGATGACTCCATGGCGGATCGGAAGGTCCTTGGCCACTAACTCGAACTTCGTCTTGTGTACGTAGCGAAAAAGTTCTGCAATGCGCTCGCTGCGCGTCGCAGCGTCGCCCTGCCCGTCGAGCATTCCCAACAACGCGGCCTCATTGCCGGTGGCGCGAGCTAGCGCAACGGCATACCGTGTCTCTGTCACAGTACCGTCCATGTCCAGCAACAAAAGCTTGTGGCGGCCATTACGCCTGGTCAGCACATAGTCAATACCTGACACTGCCAACCTTTGCGACTCATGCATGGCTGCCACCTGCTCCACATGCAGGCGGCCCACTGCTCTAGCACGATTAAAAATCACCCTGGCGACTTCATTCGCCATCAGCGCCAAGTCCTTCAACGGTTGGCTGTCATGTTCCAAGGAGCCGATGTCAACCTCTGCCATGCTGGCACCGGTAAGGTGGGCATCGAGTAGTAAGCCTATGTCGACACCGTAGCCATCCTCAAAGGTGAGCGCTTGCAGCAGCGATTTTCTGGCCGCAATGATCCCACCCAGGGGTTGCGCAAAATGCGCCACTTCCGGGAAAAAAATCTTCAACATCGGCTTGGCAGTCAGCTCTGTCACGCGGCCACCACCACGACCAAAACGCGCCTTCACAAAATCGGCCTCCCCACGCAACAAAGGTGCGCACAGGTCGGTGATGATTCCGCTGCGCAGACCCGTCAGATCACCATCCAGATACACCAGCAAGCTGCATTGGGCTGGAGCGATACCGTCTTGCATGGAGGCACCTTTGCCCAGCATGCTGCTGGTGAGCACCCTGGCACCAGCCTGGCGTGCCAGCGCCGCAGTGTTGTCAATGGAGCTGTCATCAATCACGATAACTTCGGCCGTAGCGGGGTCGGCCAATGCAAACGCCACCACCTCCGCTATGCGTTTGGCCTCGTTTAACGCAGGTATGACCACCGTGGCATAAGACCGGGCATTTAAAGCGATCGGGGTATGGGCAAGGGCCTGGGCAGCTCGCCCAACCCACTGCGGTGCGGTCTGTTTGCCGCTTAAGAACTGTCGGAGTTTGTCGCCCAACCATCGAATGAAGCCATTTAGCGTTGATCGTGCCTTGTTCATGAATACCTCCGTCTCAGGGGAATTTGATAACCAGAAATTGCCACCAGGGTAGGACGCGAAATTAGCGCGGAATTGGAATTAGTGGTGGCTTGGCAAATGCATCGGTGAGTCCACGTTGCAGTGGCTGAATCGTTTGGCCTGCAGTTTGTAGGACGCCGTGAGTTGTCTTCTGTCGTTTTTTATAGTTTAGCAGGGTCAATTCGGCCTATCTATTCAGAGGATGGCATTTCCACGGCGGCATCTACACTAGATTACTCAACGCCGAAAGCAAGGCCGAGGCGGAGTCTTTCTACCAAGCCGATCCCTTTTGGCCGACCTCGGACACCAGTGAAAGCCCAGTCATAAATGACCAGATAATCCAAAAATCAATGTGGCGCAAACGTTTGGATTGGTGGTGTAAGGGAAATCGTGGAATTGAACTTCCTGTAACCTGTCGTTCGTGGTAGTCTGGTTACGCTGCTCAATTCCGATTGAAGCCACCTCATCAAGTTGGGTGACAGAACAATTGTAAAAGTCAGATCAATTGTTCCAGGTGACCGACGGTAATGGGTCGAAAGCGAAAGTCGGTCACAGACCCGGAGCGGCATTTGGATTCAAACCATCGATCACGGGAATCTGCCACCGACGGGCAAAAAAGCTGGGAATCGTCTGATTTATCATAGGCCTATCGTGCTTTTGGTGTGCGGCCTTCGCAAATCCAAAATCCCACCACCATCAAATAGTCCAAACCGCACCAATCCAATGCCCCTACTCACCAGCTTACTTGCACTGATAGTTACTGCACGCCTTCTCGGCCACCTCTTTGTGAAATGGGGGCAGCCTGCCATCGTTGGCGAAATGATCGCAGGGGTTTTGCTTGGGCCTGCCGTTCTGGGGCTGATACAGCCTGGCGCAGCCCTATCAGGCATTGCGTCGTTGGCCATCTTTCTGGTTGTGCTGGCCGCCGGTCTGGAGATGAGCCTGCACGATGTCGTTGGCGCCATGCGTGGCCGTGGACTCATCATCGCTTTGGCCGCGTTCGCACTGCCGTTTACGGCTGGCCTGGGCGTAGCGTGGCTATTTGATCTGGACCTCATGCGCTCCCTGTTTCTTGGGTTATGTATTTCGATCACGGCTTTGCCGGTCGCGATCAAGATGCTCGATGACATGGGCCTGCTGGCGACGTCGATTGGTCGTTATGCGGTTTCAACGGCTGTGATCAATGATGTCACGGCGCTTTTCATCCTCGGCGTGCTCCTGGCGATTCCCGAGCAGACCAATTTGAACGAGGTGCTGATCACTGGCTCGGTCGTGACTCTTAAGCTGTTGGCGTTGGCGACTGCCGTAATTGGATTGAACGCACTGTTGACCTGGCTGGATCGACGTGGTGTCAACGTTTCTGCAGGGCCTGAGCGCCTGGTCGCCATCTTCGGACCAGAGGCGCTTTTTGGGATCGTACTCGTGTTTGTTCTGGTTTTCGGATCACTGAGCGAGAGCCTGGGATTTCATTTTGTGATTGGGGCGTTCTTTGGCGCATTGCTGCTCGATCAACGCCATTTCGTCGCTTCACGGTACGAAGACTTGCGTCTGACACTTAATTCCATCACGGGGGGCTTCCTGGCCCCGGTGTTCTTCGCCTCGCTGGGTTTGGAGTTCAAGTTCACCGCGCTGAATGATGTTGCTTTCGTGGTCGCTGTGCTGGCCGTAGCCGTCGCCACGAAGGTGGTCGCTGGCTGGTGGGGTGGCTGGATGATCGGCATGTCGCACCGCGAGGCCGTCGGCCTGGGCTTCATCCTCAATGGCCGCGGCGCGATGGAACTGGTCGTGGCCGGCATTGCCTATGAGCGTGGGTTCATTGATGCCAACCTGTTCTCGGTTCTGGTGCTGGTCGGTGTGGTGACCACCTTGGTATCACCAATGGCTTTTAATGCAGTGGTATCGCGTGCGCAACGTGAGCGCTACCGTGAAACGGGTGCCATGTAATCTTTGTGGCATGCAGGTGGGCAGCAGTTCATCCCGTCGTCACCAATGAGCGCCTGACTGAACGACAGCGAAGGGCATACCAATTTTGCCAAGTGGCTGACTGCAATGGGTCTTTATGCAGTGGGCCGTTGCCAGTCTGCGACAGACCGCTGAGGGTCTTTGAAGCGTCGTTAGCGCGCCATTCTCTCCAGCAGTTCTACCCGCCTAGAATCCGCACATCGCCCTTTGCGGGCCTATCTCATTACCTCAGGTAACCACCATGCTCCAACTCAAACTCACTTATTTCGATTTTCACGGCGGTCGCGCCGAGCCCGTGCGCCTGGCCCTTCACATGGGCGGCGTTGCGTTTGAAGACCACCGCTTTGCGCCTGCTGATTTTGCCGAGGTACGCAAATCCACACCCTTTGGTCAGGTGCCCACCCTGCAGGTGGACGGTGTGCAGGTGACGCAGTGTGATGCCATTCTTCGATACGCTGGCAAGTTGGCTGGCCTGTATCCTGCCGATGCATTTCAGGCGCTGCTGTGCGACGAGGTCATGTATGTGGTGGAGGAAGCCGGCGTCAAGCTGGGCCCGAGCTTTCGCATGACGGGCGATGCCCAAAGGGAAGCTCGCGCTGCCCTGGTTAACGGCGCCATGCCTGTGTACCTTGCCTGGCTGCAAAGCCAGTTGCAGGCCCATGGTGGTGAATACTTTGCCGACAATCGTCTCACTGTTGCTGACCTGAAGGTGTTTGTCGACGTGCGCGCCCTCAATTCCGGTCGTCTGGATCACGTACCCACCGATCTGGTGGAAAAAGTTGCCCCTGCGCTGAATGCCCATATGCACCGTATTGCCCAAACCCCGGCAGTGGCGCAGTATTACGCCAAGTTCGGCGCTTAGCGTCCACCTGGTGCCTCGTTAAACCCGGGTCTTGAGCGGTTCCAGCGCAGTGCCAAACTTCTCGCGCAAGGGCGTATGGCCTAGCGGCGGAAAATCAACCAGGGTCTCAGTGACCTTGCGGTCAGGAATGTGGTCGAGCAGGTGGCGAATGAGCGTGAGGCGGCCGGCGCGCTGGTCATTGAAGTCCACCAGCGTCCAGGGCGCAAATTTGGCGTGGGTGGCCTTCAGCATCACGTCACGCGCTTGGCCGTATTCAGTGTATTTTTCTCGCGCTTTCACATCAATCGGACTGAGTTTCCAGCGCTTGAGCGGGTCGGCCAGGCGCTCTGCAAAACGTTCTTCCTGCTGGGCCTGGTCAACCGTCAGCCAGTACTTGAATAACAGAATGCCGTCGTCCACCAGCATCTTTTCAAACGCAGGCGCCTGTTTCAGGAAGGCTTTGGTTTGTGCTTCGGTGCAAAACCCCATGACACGTTCTACGCCCGCACGGTTGTACCAACTGCGGTCAAACAGCGCAATTTCGCCAGCCGCAGGCAGGTACGGCACGTAGCGCTGAAAGTACCACTGGGTCTGCTCGCGCTCGCTGGGCTTGCCCAGCGCCACGGTGCGGCACTGGCGCGGATTCAAGGTGTCGGCGATGGCCGAAATCACGCCACCTTTGCCTGCCGTGTCGCGCCCCTCGATCACCACCATCAGGCGCTTACCCGTGTGCACCAGCCAGCGCGCCAGGTCATTGAGCTCAAGCTGCAGCGGCTCCAGCTTCTCGAAGTAATCGTTTTTGCTTAAGGTGTCCGATTTGCCATTTTTGGATTTTTTCATCGCCACATCTTAGCGGAGCCTGGGCGCATTTGTGCGGTAGGCCGGGCCTGCACCGCTGGATCGGAGGTGGTTACGTCCTTGAATCCTAAACGTGCCCAGAAAGGCAAGTGCAGCGCCGGGGCGTTGAGGTCAATGCCAAAATTCAGTCCCAGCGCATTGAAATCCAGTTCTTCTTGCGCCCCCACGCTTCAAGAGTGCGCGCGAAAGTCTTCACAAACGGCATCATCCATTTACAGCATCACCACGTCGCGCATCGCCACGCCACTGGCCATGCGGTCAAAGCCGCGGTTGATGTCTTCAAGTGCCAGCGTCTCGCCCATCAGGCGGTTCACCGGCAGTTTGCCGCGCTGGTACATGTCAATGTAGCGCGGAATGTCGCGTGCGGGCACGGCCGAGCCGATGTAGCTGCCGCGCAGCGTGCGCTCTTCTGCCACCAGTTGCACCGGGGGCAGCGCAAAGCGCTTGTCGGGGTGTGGCAGGCCGGCGCTGATGGTGCTGCCGCCGCGCCGAGTGATGCGCCAGGCCAGCTCCATGGCGGGTATTGCGCCCGCCATTTCAAACGCATAGTCGACCCCGCCGTGGGTCAATGCGCGTACCCGCTCGGCGGCATCGGGGTCGCTGGCGTTGACGGTGGCCGTGGCGCCAAGTTCGCGCGCCAGGGCCAGTTTGGCTTCGTTCAGGTCCAGTGCTACCACGTCGCGCGCGCCGCTGGCCACGGCGGCCAGCAGGGCGCTGAAGCCCACGCCGCCCAGGCCCAGCACGGCCGCCGTGGTGCCGGCCTGCAGGCGGGCGGTGTTGATGACGGCGCCGACACCTGTTAGCACGGCGCAGCCAAACAGCGAGGCTTCGGCAAAACTGAGATCGGCGTCAAGCTTGACGCAGGAGCGGCGCGAGACCACGGCGTAGTCGGCAAAGCAGGAGACGCCCACATGGTGGTTGACCAGCTGCCCGTCCAGGTGCAGGCGGCGCGCGCCCGACAGCAGCGTACCGGCACCGTTGCTGGCCGCCCCCGGCTCGCACAGGGCGGGTCGGCCTTCCATACACGGCATGCAGCAACCGCAACTGGGCATGAACACCAGCACCACCCGATCCCCGGCTTTCAGGTCGGTCACGCCGGTGCCGCATTCGACCACTTCGCCCGCGGATTCATGGCCCAGCACCATCGGCACGGGGCGCGGCCGGTCGCCTGAAATGACTGACAGGTCGGAGTGGCACAGACCGGCCGCGCGGATGCGGATCAGCACCTCGCCGTGGCCAGGGGGGTCAAGCTCGACCTGGCGAATCTTGAGCGGTTGACTCTGGGCGTAGGGCGCGAGCGCCCCAAGGGTTTCCAGCACGGCGGCACGAATCTTCATGGCATTCTCCTGGGGCTAAGACGGCACAGTTTAGAGGGATTCAGCGTTCTGGACGGTGGTGAAGGACGCAACGGCGTCTGGCTTGCCGGGCGGCGTTTTTCAGGCAGGGGAACCGCTAAATGCCGTGGCTGTGCAACACCACGGTGCCCTTGGGCGTTTTCAGGGTAGCGACCAGGTCGGCCGGGCCGGTTGCCAGCGCCACGCCGGTGAGCCCGAGGGCATCAAACGCGGCCACCAGCTTGTCGGCGCTGGGGTGTGTGACCGCCAGGCTTTGTAGCGACACCCCCGAGCGCGGCAGGCTGTTGCGCGGGTGCAAGCGCAGCGGTTCGGCGTCACCGGCTTTGCCCCACTGGATCAGGCTGGGCAGCGCGCCATTGAACAGGCGCTGGCCGTCTTCGCGTACGGTAATTTGCCACTGCAACACGCCGCGGCGCGAATGGCGGCTGGCGTGTGCGGCCGGGCCGCGCTCAATGCCTTGTGTTTTCAGGGCGGTGCGGGCGGCCTGGATGTCGTCGGTGTTGGCAACAAAATGGATCAAACGCGGCGCAACTGCAACTGCCGCTTGTAACGCCGGGTCATCCATGTCAAACCAGCGCTTGGCCTCTGCATGGGCCAACCTTTTGGCAGCGGGGTTGATTGCGATGATTTCAAGGTAGGCCAGCGGGTGGCTGGGCGTGGCAATTTTGAACAGGCAGTTGTGGGTGCCGTACTGTGCGTGTTCACCGCCAGGTGCAGGTGTGACGCCAAGCGTGGCTTTGCACCACTGCACGCCTTGTGCCAGGGTTTGGGCCATAACGACCAGGTGATCAATTTGTGTTTTCATGGGCGAACAGCCAGGGCGGATTCAAGTCTGAAGTGCAACTGGTTGATTATGCAGCTGTCGCTGCTTCATACGGATGGGCAAAGAAGAAGTCAGCGTCGAGAATGGCGTCAGTGTGGCGATCATGGCGTGTCTGCCTAAAATTGTGCTGAGTCGTTACTTTTCATTCATGCAAATCAGTACCTTATCCTCCGAAATAGCAGAATCCCTGCCCTTTGAGCGGGTCAGTTTTTCACACCAGTTTTTGATCGTTGGCTCTGTGGGGCTTGGTATTGCCATGACAATTGTCGGTATTTGGCTGGGTGCAGAAACTGAACGCGCTGCAGTCAATCGGGTAACGGCCGTTTCAGCAGCCTATGTTGAAAGCATACTTGCAGCCCAACTGCGTGCTGTGCCCGAAGATGCCTTGACCACACAGGCCATGCATGATGCCTTGGATCACATTTTTATTTCCGGGGTGCTGCAGCGCAAGATCGCAGCGTTCAAATTGTGGGATGCACAGGGTGTTGTCCACTACAGCAGCGATGATTCCTTGATTGGCCAGCGTTTCCCGGTGGATGAAACACTGGCCAGTGCGTTCTCTGGCACGGTGCAGGCGCGCATTGTGGCGCGGGAGCAAGAGCTTGCGACCGGCGGCCAGGATGCTGGGCAACGGCTGCTGGAGATTTATGTGCCGATTCGGATCAGTCAGAGTGACAAGGTGGTGGCGGTAGCTACCTTTAACCATTGGACAGGCAATATTGATCGTGAGATCAGCAGCTCCAAGCTGCGCAGTTGGGCTCTGGTAGCGGGCGTGACACTGTCGATATATTTGTTGTTGTTTGGTATGGTGCGTCGTGCCAATGGCACCATCTTGCGTCAACGTGATGATTTGCGCAGCCAGTTGCTTAGGCTTAGCAGGGGTTACGAGGAACTCGAACACATGCGCAGACGCCTGGGTGAGGCCGGTTCCGCAACTACCGCACTCAACGAGCAATTTTTGCAACGTGTGGCAGCCGATCTGCACGATGGTCCTGCGCAGACGCTGGCCTTTTCCCTGATGCGTTTTGACGAACTGGTGACCGCTTTAAGTGCGGGTTCAGGTGCCAAGGAAACGTCAGCACCGGATGTATTCAGAGTGCGCGAGGCGTTGCGATCTTCGCTGGAAGAGCTGCGTGGTATTGCGACCGGCTTAGGGGTGGCCGGCATCGCCGACTTGTCGTTGGCTGAGACTGTGGATCGGGCGGTTCGTGACTTCGAGCTGCAGTATGGCCGCACGGTAGAGGCACACGTTGAAAGTGTTGGTGTGGAAACTGATCTGGCGGTCAGAATCACCGCCTATCGTATCGTGCAGGAGTCGCTGACCAACTGCGGCAAACACGCGCTAGCTGGCGCATTGTGTGTACACGTGCAGCAGATTGCCGGGTATCTGAACATTGAGGTGGCGGACCAGGGTCAGGGGTTCGACTTGCATGCAACGCCCCTCAATGGGCGCCTTGGTCTGGCTTTCATGAAAGAACGGGTACGACTTCTGGGGGGTACATTTGTGCTTGAATCAACCCCCGGATGTGGCACCCGGGTAGCGGTCAAACTACCCTTAACGATCAAGGAGAGCATTGTTGTTTAAGCCAGTTCGCATCTTGTTGGCGGACGATCACCCACTGTTTCGGGAAGGTGTCGCTGCCTCGCTGGCTGTTTCGCCAGAGTTTGTAATTATTTTTCAGGCCCGTAGCGGTGAGGAAGCGCTGGAGCGGTCAATGCAATTGCGTCCTGATATGGTATTGCTGGATGTGAGTATGGCCGGCATGGGTGGTATTGCAGCAGCAGCGCAGATTGCGGTTAATTTACCGGCGACGCGCATCATGATGTTGACCGTGTCAGAAAACCGGGAAAACTTGTTGGCGGCACTCAAGGCTGGCGCCCATGGCTATGTGCTCAAGGGGGTGTCTGCTTCGGAGTTGCGCAGCGCTGTCGCCAGTGTGGCGTCGGGAGAGGCCTACGTGACTCCTGCGTTGGCGGCAGAAATGCTGACTGCGTTTTCACGGCCCAGTGCACCAGATACTTTTTCTGGACTGACCTCACGTGAGAGCGGTGTGCTGAACTTGCTCAGTCAAGGGTTGAGCAACCGCGAAATTGGTGAGCGTTTGCACCTTGCCGAAAAAACCGTCAAGCACCACATGTCGGCTATTCTGCAAAAACTGCAAGTGCGTACGCGCACCGAGGCTGCACTCATGGCAGCACAATATACGGCCAGGCAGCCCTGATGCCTGGCCTTAAATCAACATAGTGCAGTGCTTTTACGTTGCCGTCTTTCGACCCGACACCAGACCAATCGCAATCCCGGCAAGGCCCACCGTGAACATCAAAATCAAGACCCAGTGCGGTACGAAATAGGTTTGGTAGACGTTCCAGCCGAATTGGTTGAGCACGGCTGACAGAGCAGACGGGGAGCCCAGCAAGTGCCCACCCAGCGTGCCAGTGATTGCTGCCAAAACGGTTCCTATGCTGCCCAGACCGAGCATCAGATACCGACCATGTCCAGTCCAGACGGATTCACCCAGCCTCCAACGCAAGACCAGCACAACAGACCAGATGACAATCAGCCAACTGGCCATCAGTATCTTGTTGCGAGCCATGGGGCCTGCAACGGTGGCTTCGGTAGGCCAAATCATCAGGCCGGTGGTTAGCGCTCCTAATCCGCCGGCAACACCGGCGGCCAGAACGTAAATCAGTACGGTGGAATCCAGTCGACGTACCAATTCATTGCTACTCAGTGCGCGCAGCAAGATCAGAACGAATGTCAAACTTAGCAGCGCAATCGGAAAGTGCGCCATCATGTGGTGGTACGGAACCATTACTTATCTCCTGAAAAAATTTTGCGTTGCAGGCGCAATAGGCCGAAGCCGACCCCTACAAACATGAAAATGCCGGCCAGCACGGTAAGCCGCCATTGCTGCTTGATTTCTTCAAAAAACTCCATTTCAACGCCGTATTGCGAGAGCTGACGCTCGTTGTGGTAATGCTTGACCGGGATGCCGTCCTTGATCATGGCTTGCCCAGGATGGCGCTTGCTGGTCAGTAGTGGCCAATTGACTTGACCGGGGTAGAACAATTTTGCTTCGTACCACGCCTGCGTCCAAGGCGGAGTGTCGCCAGAAAAACGGTGCGCACTAAAGCTCGCTTCGCGACCCAATCCAACGCTGACGGGCAGCGAGATGTAATGCCAGCGCCGCCCGGTGGCGTTGCGATGCACAGAAAACGCCAGGTTGTAGACTTTGCCGTCGACAAAAGCCTTGTCATTGAGCGCATCACCGGTGTCCATCTTGCGCGACAAGGTCACTTCCCAATACCCGTCTTTCCAGCGCGCGCGCCCGCCCGCCGTGCGAATATCGGCCATGGAGCCTTCAAAGGTGCGCAATACACGCAAGGGCAGCACGTCGCCCTCTTTCCAGGGCTGACCCGGATCAAAGTCGGTCTTGGTATCGTCAGAAAGGTAGTAGGGGTCGTCCTGGCCGATCTTGCCGCTGCTCAAGTCTTGCCATGAGTTGGCGATTCGTCCGGTCCGCTTGGGGTCAAACATGTATTTCGGTTGCTGCTTGTCTTTGTCCCAATTGGTCGTCCAGCCATTCTTGCCAGGGTCTCCATCTCGAATTGGGCCAATGTTCTGGTCGTCGGAAAATCCGAGCACATTGGAGCGATGACCGCGCCAGTGCCACAAGTCCAGAAAGTACCCAGCCTTTTTCAAGGTATCTAGTCTTTCCTGCGGAACAATAGAGGTCCAGTCGTCAGGGCGTTCGCGTGTCAGTGGCAAATATTTGGTGACAGCCTTTTGTTTTTTATTGTCTTTGCCCAGGTAGGGGTGGGCATTGATGTCTTTTTCAGTGGCGGGATTGGTGAATGAATCCATGCCGCTACCAATCGCCACATAGCCACCATAGTGCGCAAATTCGGGCACGCTTCCATCGTCCACCATCATCGCCACTCTATCTTCAAGAAATACGTGGTTTTGGGCACCAGGCTGGTCTTCGCCGTAGGCCACCCACTTTCCGCCTTCAAATCTGTAGGCATCCATGTGAATACCGGGGCGTGGTGAAGCCCATCGATATTGAAAAAAAATCTGCTCGTTGTTGTACGCTGCCCGCACTTGCAAGGGCATTTGTCGTACTTCCGGAATGTAAATATTGCGCTTGGGGTCATTGTGAATAACACCTTGGCCGTTAAAGACCCAAGTGATTGCCAAAGTTGCCACCAAGGCCCCAAGCAGGCCCAAAGATAGATTCGCTTTATTCATCGGCACCACCTGCATGCAAATTGCTCAGTCTGGCGAACTTGTAACCATTTCTCATGTTTGTCTCCAAATTTATGAACAGGGTTGGCAGTCTTTCAGTCTTTGCTGGGTGGAATCATGATGGATGATGCCCAAAGCCAAACACACGCCCATTTCCCTTCGGTCATTGTTCACCTGCGTCAATGGTTTGCCCACGGGCATCGGGCGTGATTTGATTCAGCCTTGAGTTGCAAGTTGATCAGACTTTGGTCTGAAAGCTGCATGCGGGCAACCGTTAAAGTCCCTGTTACGGGCGAGCGGGACTCAAAGCCATGATTGAGAGCTTGCCTGTGAACGAACGTCCTCGCTCCTCAGATGCAACAGAGCCTATGGCAGCGAAGGTGACATGGTCCAGTCGAACAGCCATTGGCGGGCAGCGTGTTAAAACCGCCAGACTTTGGTATAAGTTGCGCTGCGTCGCAAGCATGCAGTACCGCATTTCCATTAACCTGAGGCTTTGTCTCACCATGAACGAAAAAACGCACACGCTCAAAGACACGGGCCTCAAAGTCACCGGGCCGCGTCAGACCATCCTGGCGCTGTTCCAAAGCGCGCTGCAGCGCCACATGAGCGCTGAAGACATTTACAGAATTCTGTTGGCAGACAAGGTCAACATCGGCCTGGCCACGGTCTACCGCGTGCTGACGCAGTTTGAGCAGGCGGGTATCTTGAGCCGGAGCAATTTTGAGAATGGCAAAGCGGTGTTCGAGCTTAACGAGGGCCACCACCACGACCACATCGTTTGTATGGACTGCGGCCGGGTCGAGGAGTTTTTTGACGCCGAAATCGAAGCGCGCCAGAAAAAAATTGCCAAGGCCCAGGGCTATGAAATTGAAGACCATTCACTGAGCCTGTATGCGCGCTGTATTAAAAGCGAATGCCCATTTAAAAAATAAAACACTGCAGTCGATACTAATGAGAATGATTCGCATTTGATGTAGAATGAGGCCATTCATTCACTTGCGGAGTTTTTTCATGGTTCGCTCTCTCAGTAAATTTTCCCTGGCACTTCTTGGCGTGAGTATGGGCCTGGCCCAGGCGGCGGAACCTGTGCTGAATTTGTATTCAGCACGCCACTACCCCACTGACGAGACGCTGTACAGCCAGTTCACCAAAACCACCGGCATCAAGATCAACCGCGTTGATGCAGACGATGCCGGCATCTTGGCGCGCCTCAAGGCCGAGGGCAGTGCGTCCCCGGCAGATGTGATCTTGCTGGTGGACGCGGCGCGTTTGTGGCGCGCCGAAGTTGACGGCCTGTTCCAGCCCGTTAAGTCCAAGGTGCTCGAAGACGCCATCCCCGCCAATTTGCGCGCCAAGCCGGCTGACAACGGCGGCACGCCCTGGTTTGGCTTGTCGACCCGCGCACGCGTTGTGGTGTATGACGCCAGCAAGGTCAGTGCCTTGGACGTTGACAGTTACGAAAAGCTGGCCGACCCCAAACTCAAGGGCAAGCTGTGCATTCGCTCGGGCTCCCACCCCTACAACCTGAGCCTGTTTGGCGCCATGACCGAGCACCTGGGCCCGGCCAAAACCGAAGTCTGGCTCAAGGGCTTGGTCGACAACATGGCGCGCTCGCCCAAGGGCGGCGACACCGACCAGATCAAGGGTGTGGCCTCAGGTGAATGCGCCGTGGCCGTGACCAACACCTATTACTTGGCGCGCCTGATGCGATCAGGCAAGTCCGAAGACCAGGCGGTGGCCGGCAAAGTGAAGGTGATGTTCCCGAACCAGGCCAGTTGGGGCACCCACGTCAACATTGCCGGCGGTGCCGTGGCGCGCCACGCCAAAAACCATGACAACGCCATCAAGTTTCTGGAATACCTGGTCAGCCCCTCAGCCCAGAAGCACTTTGCCGATGGCAACAACGAATGGCCGGTGGCCAAGGGCGTGCAGTTTGACAACCCGGCCCTGCAAGCCATGTCGGGTGGCAGTTTCAAGCGTGAACTGGTGCCGATCAGCGCGGTCGGCATGAACCAGATCAAGGTTCAGCAAATGCTGGACCGGGTCGGGTTCAAGTAAGTCAATACGGCAGCGCCACCAATCAGCCCTGGCCGGCCAGGCTGACGTAGACGTTTTGCACGTCGTCGTTGTCATCAATGGCGGCAAGAAAGGCCTCGACTTCTTCAAGTTGCGCCGCGCTTAAGTTGGCCGGGTCAACCGGGTTCTTGGGCTTGTAGCCCAGTTTGGCAGACAGCACGTTGAAGCCTTGCGCGTGTAAGGCCCGGCTCACCAGGTCAAGGTCGCTGGGGTCGGTCAGGAACAGCGTGTTGCCGTCTTCGTCGCCCGGTTCGAAGTCCTGGGCGCCGGCCTCAATGGCGGCCAGTTCGGCATCGGCGTCTTTGGTGATGGGTTCGGCCTCGATCATGCCCACATGGTCAAAGTCCCAGGCGACCGAGCCCGAGGTGCCCAACTGCCCCTTGCGAAACAACACGCGCATCTCGGGCGCGGTGCGGTTGAGGTTGTCGGTCAGGCATTCGACCATCACGGCCACTTGGTGCGGCGCGAAACCTTCGTAAATCACATGCTCAAAATTGACCACCTCGCCGGTGAGTCCGGCCCCCTTTTTGATGGCGCGGTCCAGTGTGTCCTTGGGCATGGAGGCCTTACGCGCCTGCTCAACCAGCAGCCGCAGGCGTGAGTTGGCGGCGGGGTCGGCGCCACTGCGGGCGGCCAATATGATGTCTTTGGACAATTTTCCAAAAACACGGCCCCTGGTATTTGCGGCCAATTCTTTACCTTTTGCTTTCCACTGCGCGCCCATGTCTGAGATTCCTTGTTGTTGCGATTACTTTGAAGGGGCCTAGGTTATACACCCGGCGTGACACAATTCAGTCCTGACCGTGTGGCCATACAAGATGACCATTGATGCTCACTTTGACTGCAACAACCAAGGAACCCCATGAGCTTATTTGACTGGACTGAAAAGAGCCCTGACATCCTGCGACAAGGTGGCGTGATTGCCCCCGACGAACGCCTGCCCTGGGCGCAAACGACGGTGATGGGCATGCAGCACGTGATTGCCATGTTTGGCGCCACCGTGCTGGCACCGATTTTGATGGGGTTTGACCCCAATCTGGCCATTCTGATGAGCGGCATTGGTACCTTGATTTTCTTTTTTATTACCGGCGGCAAGGTGCCCAGCTACCTCGGTTCCAGCTTTGCCTTTATTGGCGTGGTGATTGCGGCCACCGGCTACGCGGGCCAGGGCCTGAATGCCAACATGGGGGTGGCGCTGGGTGGCATCATCGCCTGCGGTGCGCTCTACACCGCGATTGGTTTGCTGGTGCAGGTGTCGGGCACCGGCTGGATCGAGAAGCTGATGCCCCCGGTCGTGACCGGCTCGGTGGTGGCCGTGATTGGCCTGAACCTGGCCAGTGTGCCGATCAAGAACATGGCGGCCAGCAACTTTGACAGTTGGATGCAGGCCGCCACTTTTGTCTGCGTGGCGCTGGTGGCCGTGTTCACCCGCGGCATGGTGCAGCGCCTGCTGATTCTGGTCGGTCTGCTGGTGGCCAGCCTGATCTATGCCGTGCTGACCAATGGTCTGGGCCTGGGCAAGCCGATGGACCTGAGCAGCCTGTTCAATGCGGCCTGGTTTGGCATGCCCGGCTTTACCGCCCCGGTGTTTGACGCCAAGGCGATGTTGATGATTGCGCCGGTGGCCATCATCCTGGTGGCTGAAAACCTGGGCCATATCAAGGCCGTGACCGCCATGACTGGCAAGAACCTCGACGTCTACATGGGCCGTGCCTTCATTGGCGACGGCGTGGCCACCATGGTCAGCGGCAGCGCCGGTGGCACCGGTGTGACCACTTACGCCGAAAACATTGGCGTCATGGCGGCGACCAAGATTTATTCGACCGCCATGTTCCTGGTAGCCGCCCTGCTGGCTGTGGTGCTGGGGTTCAGCCCCAAGTTCGGCGCCGTCATCCAGACCATTCCGCTGCCGGTGATGGGTGGCGTCAGCATTGTGGTGTTTGGCCTGATTGCAGTGGCCGGTGCGCGCATTTGGGTTGAGAACAAGGTGGACTTTTCTGACAACAAGAACCTGATTGTGGCCGCCATCACCCTCATTTTGGGCACCGGTGACTTCACCCTCAAGTTTGGTGATTTTGCGCTGGGTGGCATCGGTACCGCCACCTTTGGCGCCATTGTGCTGTATGCGCTGCTGAACCGCCGCGCGTCTTAATCAGTTGGGGTCAGAGCACGTCGCTGCGCGAGTGGTCTGACCCGCAAAGTCTCAGATTCGTTGGGGTCAGAGGTGCGCCGGTGCGCGAGTGGTCTGACCCGCAAGGTTTTCGTTTATTTCAGTTTGCCCAGGGCTTTGCGAAACGCTTCCAGCCGGGCCTCGTAGTCGGTTGCGTCGCCGTAGTCCAGAAACCGGTTGTAGTGGCCATGGGTGCCCAGGATTTTGTGGGCGTGTTTGATCGGGCAAAAATAGGCCTCGGTGCGCGCCAAAATTTCGCGCATGTAGCCCATCAGCCCGTTGCCGTATTCACAGTAGAAGCAGTGAAACTTCTCGATGAAATTAAGGTATTGCAGCTGGGCACGGTCATACACCAGGTAGTCGCTGCGGCGCACTTTGGTGATGCCGTAAATTGGGAAACAGCTCCACTGGAAAAAACTCACGCACAGGTCCAGCAGCATGAGCGGCACGATCATGCTGTAGATGATGGGGCCGGTGATCAGGTTTTGCGGGCGGTTGGTCACCAGCCAGCGGAAAAAGTTGGTTTTAAGTTTTCGGTGGGCCGCCTTGATCGAGCCCTCGAACTCGACCCTTTTGCCCTTGATCTGGAAAAACATCCGGCTTTCTTGTGCATGAACGGCCTCTTTCAGGTCGGCTTCCAGCGCAGCTATCTGCGCCAGCAACTCGTTGATTCGATCGTTCATGGTGCTTACCTGGTCGCGGCGGTTTAAACGGCGGCCAGGGCTTGGGCCAGGTCGGATAGCAGGTCGTCAATGTGCTCAATACCAATCGACAGGCGCACCGCGTCTTCAGAAATACCGGCTTTGGCCAGCTCCGCCGGCGACAGCTGGCGGTGCGTGGTGGAGGCCGGGTGAGTGGCCAGCGACTTGGCGTCGCCGATGTTGACCAGGCGTGTGAACAATTGCAGGGCATCCAGAAAGGCGGCACCGGCCACCCGGCCCTGACCAGGTTCAGACTTGACACCAAAAGTGAACAGGCCAGAAGCCTTGCCGCCCAGGTACTTCTGCGCCAGGGCATAGTCCGGATGGCTGGGCAAGCCCGCGTAGCTGACCCAGGCCACCTTCGGATGGGATTCCAAATATTGCACCACCTTGAGCGTGTTGTCGTTGATGCGGTCCATGCGCAGCGCCAGCGTCTCAATGCCCTGCAAAATCAGAAACGCGTTGAACGGCGACAGTGCCGCGCCGGTATTGCGCAGCGGCACCACGCGGGCGCGGCCAATGTAAGCGGCAGCACCCAGGGCTTCGGTATAGACCACGCCGTGGTAGCTGGGGTCAGGCTCGTTGAGGCGCTTGAATTTGGCCTTGTGTTCAACCCAGGGGAACTTGCCGGAGTCGATGATGGCGCCACCAATGCTGTTGCCGTGGCCACCCAGGTACTTGGTGAGCGACTGCACCACGATGTCGGCACCGTGCTCGATCGGGCGCAGCAGATACGGCGTGGCCACCGTGTTGTCGACAATCAGCGGTACGCCTTTGCCGTGCGCAACGGCGGCTATTGCCGCAATGTCGGTTACCCGGCCCTGCGGGTTGCTGATGGATTCGATGAACACCGCTTTGGTCTTGTCATCAATCAGGGCTTCCAGGCTGGCCAGATCGCTGGGGTCGGCAAAGCGCACCTCAATGCCCGAGAGCGGAAAGGTGTGGGCAAACAGGTTGTACGTGCCGCCATAAAGCGCGCTGCTGGCCACAATGTTGTCGCCCACTTCGGCGATGGTCTGGATCGAATAGGTCACCGCCGCAGAACCCGATGCCAGTGCCAGCCCGGCAATACCGCCTTCAAGCGCAGCCACGCGCTGCTCCAGCACGTCATTGGTCGGGTTCATGATGCGGGTGTAGATGTTGCCCGGCACCTTCAGGTCAAACAAGTCGGCACCATGCTGGGCGCTGTCAAAGGCATAGGCCACGGTCTGGTAAATCGGTACCGCCACCGATTTGGTGGTGGGGTCCGGGCTGTAACCTGAATGAACAGATTTGGTTTCGAATTTCCAGGATTGGGACATGACTTGGCTCCTTGGCTTGTTGAAATAGATGCGCGATCAGTCTGGATGGTAGCGCCTGTCAGGACGCCAAAACACCTTCGCCCGACGTTGTCGCGCCAAAAAATACAGCTTGGGACTTTTGACCAGTCGTTTGCCAAAATTGCGGTGATACGGGGGGCAAGCGCGCCACCAGGTAGCTGGCTTCCTGCACCGACTGAATGATGCTTTCTGCTGCTTTACGGGTGCCTGTTTATGCAGAGATTTGCATAAAGACCCGTTGCCGACCTTCATCCGGAAGACTTGGTTTGATACCATGACCGCTACCAATTCACATAAATATCTGTTTGACTGCTCAAGGAACAATGATGGTGGCGATTCGCGGATACGACGACTCAACTGATCGTGGACAAGTTATAGAACTTTGGCGAACTGTCTTTGGCTACGAAGCAGCTCACAACGAACCCTCTCTGGCTATCTCCAAGAAAACTGCCACCAATGACGGCATGTTCTTCGTAGCCTCGAAAGAGGGGCGCATCGTAGGCACGGTCATGGCTGGCTATGACGGGCATCGTGGGTGGCTTTATGCGGTTGCCGTTCATCCAGATCAACGATGCTCGGGCTTGGGACGCAAGCTTGTACGCTGCGCTGAAGAAGCTCTGACAGAGGTCGGCTGCATGAAGATAAATCTCCAATTGCTTGTAACCAACGAAGCGACTTCAGCGTTTTACAAGTCACTTGGATACTCGGTCGAGCCGCGGGTAAGTATGGGCAAAATTCTGCACGCCAACGTCCCCGTCAATAGTGTGGCCGTCAAACGAGAGGATTAGGTTCACGCCTGACATTTCAAAATTTACAGGTCGGCAACCGGCAAAATCGAATTTTCGCCATGGGTTTTTGGCTGTCTTTTGCTTTCGACCCATTGCGGACATTGGAACGAACAGTTCTTCAATGATGGGTACCTCAGACGTTCGAGTTGCAACGGGATGACGATAACGGTATCACGCACACAAACATCGCGGCACGGGGCTGAAGCGATTCCAGTGATGCTGATCCGCCTGCCTTGCATCCGATGAACGATTGTTGGAAATAGCACTATGGGAACGCTGGCTTACCGTTTCGTAGGAGTTGTGAGACAGACTTCCTAAAATGGCGCGATGATTCTTGAAGTTACAGGCGATCAGATCGCCCAGCTCGACGACACCGACCTACGGACGTTGGTCGGATACGTGTGTGAGCGCGAAGTGCGGGTGCACGGTTACTCTCCCTCCACAGTGACTTGGGGCGGGCATCAGAATGCGAGCGACGGTGGCATCGACGTGCGGGTGGCGCTCTCGGCTGGCGCGGCGATCTCGGGCTATGTTCCCAAGGCGGCAACAGGTTTTCAGGTCAAGGCACAGGACATGTCGCGTGGAGCGATTCTTAAAGAAATGGCTCCAGAAGGTGTTGTTCTTCCAAGCATCGTCGAGCTGGCGACCAGCAACGGGGCCTACATCATCGCCAGCTCCGCAGGTTCGCTTTCCGATACGTCACTGAAGAACCGAAAGGCAGCGATGGCAGAAGCGGTCAAGGGACTCGCGTCGTTCCCCTCACTCACGCTTGACTTCTATGATCGCCGTCGCGTCGCAACATGGGTGAACCAGCACGTGGGGCTGGTCCCGTGGGTGCGCGAAAGACTTGGACTTCCCCTTTCGGGCTGGCGTCCGTTTGAAGACTGGTCAAGTTCACCCGGGTCGGTCGACGCGCCGTATTTGCTGGACGCTCAGACTCGGCTCGTTGGGCCATCAATCAAGAACGTGGACGGGCTGAACGCTGAGCAGGCGCTGGCAATGCTTCGCGACATCCTCGCCAAGCCCAAAGGCATTGTCCGTCTCGTTGGCCTTTCTGGTGTTGGCAAGACTCGCCTCATCCAGGCGCTATTCGATGATCGGATCGGACTCGGTGCACTGGCGCGGTCCGATGCTCTTTACACGGACATTTCAGATGAGCCCGATCCGGTTCCGCAAGAAATGTTACTGCGGCTCGTCAGCCAGGACCACCGCGTCGTTCTGATCGTCGACAACTGCGGCATCGACCTGCATAAACAGCTTGCTGCAAAAATTACGAGCTCCAACTGCCAGCTCAGCGTCATCACGGTTGAATACGACATTACCGATGATGAACCCCAAAATACTGACGTCTTCAAGCTGGAGCCCGCGTCGCCCGATCTCATCGAGAAGATGCTCGAAGACCGCTATCCGGCTATTGCACCACCGAGTCGGCATGTCATCGCGAAATTCTCGGAAGGAAACTCACGCGTGGCCTTCGCGTTGGCTGACACGGCCAAGCACGGAGAATCGCTCGCAAGGCTCAAGGACACTGTTTGTCGAGCAGGCGACCGGTGAGGAAGGCGCTGAGCGGACAATCTTTCAGGACATCAGAATCGATCGTGCCTGTCCACTTGATCACATTCCAGATGATGTCTGGATGGCGTGGGCGGCAAAGAAGCCCGAAACGCGCTACGAGCTTCTTGCGCGGGCGATGCGATTTTCACACGCAGGCGATGAAGATCATGCGAAAGGATGGTCGTCTGCGGCCAAGCGGCTTATCGAAGTTGCGCCTGAGCCCGTACGAGTCTTGGATACCTTCCTTCTGCGCTTCAGTCCAAACAGTTGGAGCGGCTCGCTTGCCGATATCCTCGCAACGCGGATGCCGTTGATTGAAGCCCTCAAACAGCATTCAAAGGCGGAGATCGCCGATTGGGCCAACGCGCACGCACCAGCTTTTGCCGCCTCTGTTGACCGCCAGCGCGACCACGAAGCGGCGGACCACAGAAAGCGCGATCAGGCGTTCGAGTAAAGTCCGATCACTCGACTCAGGCTTGCGGCACCCAAGAGGCTAGCACGATGCCCGACCGCGCATGATGGCAGCGTGCGGCGAGGGCCCTCCTTAAGTGCCAGATTTGAATTCTTTACTTCTCACAAACGTCCGCATCTGGACATCTAGAGTCATCCACGTTCTGAAATCCTATGACTGGTAAACGCTGCAAAGCCGAAGTAATTTTTTCTGTTTTGTGTTGAATGCAAATCATGGCAATGGGTTTTTAAATAACCGCCAGCCGCTGCACCATGTCCGGGAACTGCGCCACCATACGAATCAGCAACGCTGCCTGTGCATTGGGTTTGGCCCGACCCTGCTCCCAGTTTTCGAGCGTTCGCGGGTTGGTGCGCAGGTAGTGCGCAAACACCGGGCGCGACAAGCGCAACTGTTCACGCACCTGGATCACATCTTGCGGTAGCAGCACCGGCGCTGGTTTGCTTTCAACCTTAAAGGTGCGTAGCGTGAGCTTGCCCTCGCGTTCAGATTGGAGGGCATTAAAACCTTCTGTGAGTTCAGCAAAAATATCGCGCTTATGGGTCATCATGTTCTCCGTCTTGTGGGTGTCGGTTTTTCAACTCGTTTTTCAAAAGCTGTTTGAGGACTTTTCGCTGCACTGGTGTCAAATTATCAGCCTGATCTTTGTCATAGACCGTGAAAAGCCAAAACTGGTCACTTCCTGACCACCAGTAATAAATCACCCGTAGCCCGCCACGCTTGCCTTTGCCACGACGCGGATCCGCTTGACGCAGTTTGCGCAATCCGCCGGTCCCCTCCATGACATCACCCGCTGTTGGGTTCTCCATCAGCTCAAGCTGCAAAAGCCTGTAGGCCTCGTCGTCCAGGTAGTCTTTGCGAGTGCGCTCAAAAGGTGGTAGCTCAACAAAGGTAGCGTTCATGGATGAATTGTACGTTAGTTGCGTATCAAATTGATGTTCCACTAAGCTGCCGTTGGTGGCTGACTCTCGCCACCCGCAATCACCGCGCTGTCGACATTCAATCTGGTGTCGTTACCGTCTGCAATGGCACCTTGCCACCGGCCACGAATGGTGGCCCACGGCTTAACCGCCCCGCTGTGCTTTTTGCCAGTCGGCATAGGCTTGCGGAAAGGCCGCCTGCAAGCGCGCCAGGTAAAAGTCGGCCTCCGCATCATGACCCAGCAGCTTGGCGCTGTTGATCACGACCTCGACCACACGCGCCTCGGGCGAAAAATGCAGTATCTCCTTGGCCAGCAAGTTCATCTGCTGGGCATTGGCCGGCGTCAGTTCGGTGAGGGTGAGCTCGGCAAAGCGCACCTGGTCGCGGAACAGCAGCACCCGGCGTGTTTTTTCCAGGGTGTTGTCGCGGTAAGCGGCGGCGCGTTGTTCGGGAGGTAAATAGATTTGACTGGCCAGATGGTATTGCCAGCCGGCCAGCGCGCAGAACGTCAGCAGCATGCCTGCGCTGGCGGCTTGCAGGTACGGCGCCAGTGTCCTGTTGCCCCGGCCGCTTACGGGCAGCAACAGCCAGATAGACAGGCCGGCGGCCATCTGGAACGGGCCGTACCAGAGCGGGTATTCCAGCAGGCTGTGCAGCACAATGACCGCCAGAATATCCCAGGCCATCTGCCGGCTGGCGTCAAGCTCGCGCCAGGGCTGGGCGCGCCAAACCAGCCACAGCGCGCCGCCGCACAACGCAGAAGCCAGCGGCAGGCCCAACTCCACCGCCAGATGCAGGGGCAGGTTGTGGGCGTTGTCCAGAATGTCGCAAAAGCGCGCGCCGGGGTAGAGCGTGATGAAGTGCGCATAGTCCAGCTCGCCCCAGCCCCAGCCCAGCCAGGGTTTTTGGGCAATCAGGTGCAGCACATTGCGCCACAGCGTGACGCGGCTGCTGCACACCGCATCACCCGAGCGCAAGCGCGCCCAGGCGCCGCTGTTCAAGGGGTCCAGCCCGGCCAGCCACGGCAGTGCCCAGTTGGCCATGGCGTAGCTCAGCACGGCAGCCAGCAGCACCCAGGGCAGCGCCTTGCAGGACAGCGTGGATGCGCCGTCAAGACGGACGCGATGGCGCCAGTACAGGCTGAGCGCCAGCACCAACAGTAACTGAAACAAACCGGTGCGCGACGCCGAAGCCGCGTTGCCGACGCCCAGCAGCAGCGCCAGCACCAGGGCCACCTGAACCCGGTCTTCGGGTCGATCCGACGGCCTGGCCGGCGGCTGCACCAGCCACCACAGCACAGCCACCAGCCCAATGTTCATCAGACTGGCAAACTGGTTGCGCTGGCGCAAGTTGCCATAGGCCGAGCCCAGTTCAGTGTGGTTCACCCACCAGCCCAGCCAGCCGGTGGCACCAAAATACTGCAGCAAGCCAATAATGGCACTCAAGCCGGCGGCTGCCATCCAGGCGCCAGCCACCATGCGCACCCAGTCCTGGCGTGTTGCCTCGTGGCCTGTGCGGGTCCGCAGCAGCAGCAGGCCGGCGGCACAGACCCAGGCAAACAGCAAGGACGTCACAGCCGCGGTGGGCCCTGGCGAAAACGGATTCAGCCAGGGCAGTGTGATGAGGAGTGCAACAGCAAACAAGCGCATGAAAAAGCGGATCAGCCGCGGTAACCATCAGGATGGGCGATTCTCGCAGTTGCCGCAGCAGGCAGTTATGGACTGCCAGGCCGCGGTATTTTGAAAGCACGGCAAAATCAGGCCCTATGAACAAATGCGCACCATGACCAAAGCCAAAAAAATTGCTGCCCTTGTGAGCGGCTCCTCGGACGAGGTTGAAGCCGCTTTTTATGAGTCGCTGCAAAACGGCGACCTGGAGCGGCTGATGGCTTGCTGGGCAGACGAAGATGAGGTGGTGTGTGTGCACCCGGGCGGCCCGCGCATGATTGGCCTGGGTGCGATCCGCTCCGCCTTTGAGGCCATGTTCAACAACGGCAGCATCCGTGTGCGCCCCGAGGGTGTGCGCAAAATTGAAGCGTTGGGCAGTGCGGTGCACAGTGTGCGCGAACGCATAGAAATCCTCACCCCGGATGGCCCGATGGATGCAGTGGTGATTGCCACCAATGTCTACCACAAGACTGCGCAAGGCTGGCGTATGGTGGCGCACCATGCCGGCCCGGGCAGCGCCCGCGAGCCCCATGACATCACCGAGAACGCGCCGGTTTTACATTGAACTACCATGCGCCCTGGTGGCTGCCTGGCGGCCATGCCCAAACCATTTGGCCCGCCCTGCAAAACCGCTCCGGCCGCCTGGCGGTACCGCCGTACCGGCGCGAACGTTGGCCCACACCGGATGATGATTTTGTTGATGTGGACTGGCTTGACGGACCCGCCACAGCGCCCTTGCTGGTGCTGTTCCATGGGCTGGAAGGGTCATCCGGCAGCCACTACGCGCTGGCGCTGGGCCAGTGGGTACAGGTGCAAGGCTGGGGCCTGGCGGTCGCGCATTTTCGGGGCTGCAGTGGCGAGATCAACCGCGCGCCGCGCGCTTACCACTCGGGTGACTTTGCCGAAATAGGCTGGATGCTGGCGCTCTTACGCGCCCGCCACACCGGGCCGCTCTATGCCGTGGGAGTGTCCCTGGGCGGCAACGCCTTGTTGCGTTGGGCGCAGGAGGCGGGCAGTACCGCTGCCACCGTGGTGCAGGCGTTGGCCAGTGTCTCGGCGCCGGTGGACCTGGCGGCCAGCGGCCAGGCCATTGGCCGGGGCTTGAGCCGGCAGGTCTATACCCGTATGTTCATGAAAACCATGAAACCCAAAGCGCTGCAAAAATTGGCCCAGTTCCCGGGTTTGTTTGATGCGAAGGCCTTGCACGCGGCGCAGGATTTGTATGACTTTGACAATGTCTTCACCGCGCCTTTGCACGGTTTTAAAGACACGCGCGACTACTGGCAGCGCGCATCGGCCAAGCCACGTCTGGCCGACATCCGCCTGCCGACGCTGGTGGTGAACGCCTTGAACGACCCGTTTGTGCCGGCCAGCAGCCTGCCCCGACAAAACGAGGTGGGTTCGTCTGTGACCCTGTGGCAACCCGCCCATGGCGGCCATGCCGGTTTTATGGCGGGGCCGCCGCCGGGCCACTTGCAGACGCTGCCACAGACCGTGGCTGGCTGGTTGCTGGCGCACACTTGAAAGGATAAAAAATGGACGACATCGTCAGACAAGCCATGGCCAAATGGCCCAACGTGCCCAACTGTTACGGCTGGCTGGGGCTCGATGCGCGCGGCAACTGGTACCTGCGCGATGACCGGGCCCAGGCTGCGGGCGCATTCCAGAGCGGGCTGCCAGGCAGCAAGGGCTCTTTGCTGACGCATGAGAAACTGATTGATTTCATTGCCCGCAACTACGTGCCTGATGCGCAAGGCCAATGGTTTTTTCAGAACGGTCCGCAGCGCGTCTATGTGGAGCTGCAGGCCACGCCGCTGGTCTGGCGCGTGCAGCCTGACCACGGCGTCAAGGACCACATGGGCCGGGTCACCGAGGTACAGCAGGCCTGGCTCGATGAGGCGGGCTATTTGTACCTGGCGTCAACGGCCGGCCTGGGACTGGTGCACACCCAGGACATGGTCCTGGCCCTGGATGCCGTGGAGCTGGGCCTGTGGCAACCGCAAGATGTCTTGCAATGTGACTTGCCCGGTCTGTTTGGCTTTGTCAAAAGCCCGCAAGCCGGGCAAAAAACGTAAAACCTGGGCTTATTTGGCGTCAGATGCCGCGTCGGCCGGTGCTGCGGCCTCATCGGCTTCCGGTGCCTTGGGTTCTTCAAACTTGGCACCTGCGGCATTGGCCATGTAAGCGATGGCACGACCCACTTCAAAGTCGGCAAAAGCGCCGCCGCCCTGCGCAGCCATGTTGTTTTTGCCCTTGAGGGCAGAGTTCAACAGGGCCTCAAAACCCGTGGCGATGCGCGGTGCCCAGGCTGCGGCGTCAGCGAACTTGGGTGCGCCCACCACGCCGGCAGCATGGCAGGTGGTGCACTGCGCCTTGTAAACCTCTTCACCGGTTTTGGGTTCGCGTTTGGACTCGCCCAACTGCAGTGTGCCCACTTTTTGAATACGCCCGGCGACCGCTTCTTCAGACATGCTGGCAGCCACCTGGCCACTACCCTGTGTCTTGTAGTAAGTCACCAAAGAGCTAATCACCAGCAGTGGCAGACCCAGCAAAACCAGGATGGTGGTGATCTTTTTGATCCCGCTGGCGCTTGGGGCAGCGTGGGCGTCGTGGTCTGCAGTGTGATGGTGGTCGCTCATGATGGCCTCGATTGGATGTTGGGTGCGAAAGCAGCGCTGGATTATAGGGTTGGGGGCTGGTGCACCATGAATTGTCGCGGCCATCGTCCTGACCCGTTTCTAGTATTTCGTTCATTAAAACAAATACATATCAAGTCACTCCGAGGTCAAACTTATTCCAACGAAATACTACCGGCGATGCATTGATCTCTGCGATGCCTTTGAGGATGCGTTGTTTCAGATCGTCTTTGGACGCAACC
>Ga0208863_1000375_pt1 | contig 49001 bp, 64 predicted proteins | sample RifOxyD3_FD_184040 | JGI IMG/M metagenome (GOLD analysis project Ga0208863, IMG submission 184040) | Soil microbial communities from Rifle, Colorado - Rifle Oxygen_injection D3 (SPAdes) | ecosystem: Environmental > Terrestrial > Deep subsurface > Rock core/Sediment | place: Rifle, Colorado... | reverse complement strand
TTTGAGCCTGACGCTTTTTGAAAAAACATCACTTAATCAATTGCTTACAAATAATGAAAATCAACCGTGCGACATTCAAGAGGATAACCAATTGAATTTATTCAATTAAATCTCCGGACACTAATGAGGTAAACCAATTATCTCCTCGGAACTGACCAATAAGCTGGTCGAGCTGTGCTTTCCATATATTTCGGACGGTATTTAGCTTAAGGGGCGTTGATTAAATAGTCTCTGCGAGGTGCGAGGTGCGAGGTGCGATGTGAGCCGTAGTCGCGATGATAGTTCGGATGATTAACTCGGCTCTCTCAAATAAATTTATGTTTATTTAGCATTTTTAAAATGGGGTCAGTAAAATGGGGTCAAGTCTTGCATTAACACATTGTGTTAATAACAAAGTGAGTGGTCAGTTTTCACATTAAAACAATGAGTTAATGCAATACCTCTCCCAGTTTTAAAAGAATTAACACAATGTGTTAATGCAAGACCTGACCCCAGACTTTTGTGTGCCCCTAGACTTTTGTGCCCCCAGCCTTTTATCAACTTAATGTTTTTTTATGACTAAATTTATTACTTTCGAAGGTGTGGACGGGGCGGGCAAGAGCACCCATCTGGCGTGGTTCGCCGATGCGCTGCGTCACCGTGGCCTGGATGTGATCGTCACGCGAGAGCCGGGCGGTACGCAGTTGGGCGAGCAGTTGCGAGAGATGTTGCTCAATCAATCTATGAGTATCGGCACCGAGGCGATGCTGATGTTCGCTGCGCGCCTAGAGCACGTGGAACACGTTATACAGCCCGCACTGCGTGCCGGTAAGTGGGTGATCTCCGACCGTTTTTCCGACGCCAGCTTCGCCTATCAGGGAGCCGGGCGCGGTATGGATTGGGATAAGCTCAAACAATTGGAGAATTGGGTGGGTGTGCGGCCTGATCTCACGCTGTTTTTCGATGTGCCGGTGGAAGTCGCGCGGCAGCGTCTGGCGAATAACGTCAGTCTGGATCGCTTTGAACAGGAGCAGGATGGTTTTTTCAATCGCGTGCGTTCAGGGTATCACCGCCGCGTCGCTGAAGATGTTCAGCGCTTCCGAGTGATCGATGCGGCCAGGACGCTGGATGAGGTGCAACTGCAATTGGCGGATATTATTTCAACTATATGATTAATAATGAAATTTATCCGTGGCAGTCGGGTGACTGGTCGCGCTTACAGTCTTTGCGCGGACGAGCATCGCAGGGTTTGCTGTTTCAGGGTTTGAAGGGGGTAGGCAAACTGGATCTGGCGATCAATTACGCTCGCGCCCTGTTGTGTGAACATCTTCTGGCAGATGGCGGTGCCTGCGGCGTTTGCCCTGCGTGCCATTGGTTCGAGCAGGACTCTCATCCGGATTTCCGTATTCTGCAACCCGAGTCCGAAACGGAAGAGGTCGAGACGGCGGGTAAGAAACCCAGTCGGCAGATTTCGGTCGCACAGATACGCGGACTTGCTGATTTTATGGCGATGTCGGCGCATCAGGGGGGTAGACGCGTAGTGATCATTCATCCGGCCGAAGCGATGAACACCAATGCCGCGAATGCCCTGTTGAAGAGTCTGGAAGAGCCGCCGCCGGGTCTGCTGTTTATTCTGGTGACGCACAAGCCGCATCAATTGTTGCCGACCCTATTGAGCCGTTGTCTGGCGTTTAGTCTGGGTGTGCCTGATGCGGCCAGCGCTGCTAAATGGCTGGCGGGCAAGGGGGTGAAGAATCCTGCCGATATGCTGGCGATCTCCGGTTTCTCGCCCTTGCAGGCAATGCAATCGGCAGCAGAAGGCGGGGCGGAAGTGCGTGAAAAATTGTTGCGTGCGGTGCGGCAACCTTCCTCGCTGGACGTATTTGCGCTCGCCGATGCCTTGCAGAAGACCGAACAGGTGCAGGTGGTGCAGTGGTTACAGCAATGGTGTTACGATCTGCTCTCGCAAAAACTCTCCGGGCGGGTGCGCTATCATCCGTCGGATGCCGCTGCGATCGGGCAACTGGTCGCTCCACTTGATGCGCTGGATTTGGCGCGGCTGCAAAAATATTTGCAAACGGCCAAGCGTGAAGCGCAGCACACGCTCAATCCTAAGCTGTTTTTTGAATCCCTGTTTTTTACCTATTGTCAGCTCACTAAGCCATGTCCTTTATAGATTCTCACTGTCACATCAATTTTCACGAGTTGTCAGCTAACATCCACGATGTGCTGGCGAAAATGCAGCAGAATGATGTGGAGGCCGCGCTGTGTGTCTCGGTCAATCTGGCCGATTACCCGCAGGTGCTGGCGCTGGCGGAACAGTATCCGCATATCTATGCCTCGGTCGGGGTGCATCCCGATTACGAGTCGGTAGAAGAGCCGACGGTCGAACGTCTGGTTGATCTGGCGCAGCATCCTAAAGTTATCGCGATCGGCGAAACCGGACTGGATTATTATCGTCTGACCGGCGATTTGGACTGGCAGCGTGAACGCTTTCGCAATCATATCCGTGCGTCTATTGCGTGCGGCAAGCCGTTGATCATCCATACCCGCAGCTCGGCGGAAGATACGCTGCGCATTATGTCGGAAGAGGGGGCGGAAAAGACGGGCGGGGTGATGCACTGTTTCACCGAAAACTGGGAAGTCGCGCAGGCGGCGCTCGAGATGGGGTTTTATATCTCCTTTTCGGGTATTGTGACGTTTAAAAATGCCTTGCAAATTAAAGAGCTTGCGCAGCGTGTGCCACTGGATCGCATCCTGATTGAAACCGATTCGCCTTATCTTGCGCCGGTGCCGTTTCGCGGCAAGCTCAATCAGCCGGCTTATGTGAAACATGTGGCGGAAGAAATCGCGCTACTGCGCGGCATGAGTGCGGCGGAAGTGGGGGAGTGCACCTCGGATAATTTTAGGAGACTGTTCCGCCTGTAGTCATGGCGGCTGTAAAAAAGTTGACAAATTATTTTTAGACACTATAATTCGCGCCTCGCAATGCGGGAATAGCTCAGTTGGTAGAGCGATACCTTGCCAAGGTATAGGTCGAGAGTTCGAGCCTCTTTTCCCGCTCCAGATTTTAAGTTGTAGATAGGCCGTCGTTTTTATGTAGTAAATGCGGGAATAGCTCAGTTGGTAGAGCGATACCTTGCCAAGGTATAGGTCGAGAGTTCGAGCCTCTTTTCCCGCTCCAGTTTTAAGCAGTAGGTAGCTTTGGTTTTAATGTAGTAAATGCGGGAATAGCTCAGTTGGTAGAGCGATACCTTGCCAAGGTATAGGTCGAGAGTTCGAGCCTCTTTTCCCGCTCCAAATTTAAGGGAGAGCATCGCGCTTTCCCTTTTGTTCTTAAAGTTCGTGGTGCGTTAGCAAATCGGTTATGCCCTGGATTGCAAATCCAGTTAGCCCAGTTCGACTCTGGGACGCACCTCCAAAAATTACCCGCTAAATCAATCGTTTAGCGGGTTTTTTATCGCCTATCGAATATGATTTATTGCATATTTTCCCTGTAAAACCCTATAATCCGCGCCCTAATCCACCCTTATAGGGTGGCAAAACCACCCCGCACACGGACTGTTGTGCGGTGAAGTGAGTTTTATGCGAGGCGCGAAATGGCATCAAAGCGAAGTAGGGGTGCATCATGGGAGTACATCATAAAGCGCAAGGGGTTACTCCCTAAGCCTGTAAGCATGACGTTTCGTGATGAGGCTGAAGGCGATGCATATGTTGCGCATCTTGAAAAGCTATTAGATGCGGGAATTGTGCCGGAAGAGTTCCGCAAGGAGGCAAAGGCGATTACCAATATCGGCATGGCAATCGATCAATACCAGGAAGAGGTACACATCACCAATGATGATGTGATCTTACTCAATGCGATGCGCGGCGCCGTAGGAAGCAAGACGCTTTCGCTAGTCAATTACGCCTGGGCTGAATCATGGGTGCGTGATTTGCGTGATGCTGGTGGCGCACCCTCATCGATCCGTAAAAAGGTCGGCGCATTGGCGCGATGTTTAGACTGGCTGGTTCGCCGGTCTGATACGATGCTGGCAGCTAACCCACTGCGTATCCTACCAAAACGATATTCAACGACTGCTGTCGGCCGAAAAGATGTTGAGCGTGATAGGCGGCTGCAGAGTGATGAGGAAGTGCGTATCTTGGCGATATTGAACGGGCATAAGCCAGACGATAAGCAGCGGGCTGTAGTCACGGTTGATTCCGATGCGTGGCGCTTGATGTTTGTCCTGGCACTGGAAACCGCGATGCGAATGCGGGAGATTTACACGCTGACCCGCGATCAGGTTGATTTTGACAAGCGGACTATTTTTCTTGATAAGACAAAAAACGGCGATAAGCGCGAAGTGCCGATGTCATCGGTAGCGCTGGCAGCTGTTAAGGAATACTTAACAACTCATCTCGAAGACAAGATGTTCCCATTTTGGGACAATTCGTATGATCCCAAATCCTTGCAGGCTACATCAAACCGCACTAGCCACAAGTGGGCGGCGATATTTTCAGCGGCAGGATGTGCAGACCTGCATTTTCACGATCTTCGGCACGAGGCAACTAGCCGGTTCTATGAGCGAACCACGTTGACTGATATTCAAATAAGCCGCATCACCGGGCACCGCAACATGGCGATGCTCCGGAGATACAGCAATCTACGCGGGGCTGATTTGGCAGACCGCCTCTGGTGATCATGCGGCTATCGGTAAATCTGGAAGTATTGGCAAAACACGTCGTCTTCCGTTACGCACTTCAGCCAAAGCTGTTTTAACCTTCACTGGAACACCTGCACGGTATGCTTCACGGCGTTTTTCTGTTTGGATACGCACTTGCTCGGCAAGATATGCTTCCAGATCCTCACTACGGAAAATCCAGCACAGTGAAATTTTAGCGCCAGGTAATTGGCCGGAATGAATCAAATCGTCCAGCGAGGTAGCAGAAATTGCAAGATACTGCGCTGCCTCGTCATGTGTGTAGGTTTTTTTCATTACACACCCCCTTTCTGCGCATCGAAGAGTCTTACAACAGCCTTATGAATCTCCTTGATAGCTGACCACGAAACATTTTCACCCGCGAATTTCTCCCCAATCAGCGTGCTTTTTGCTCCGTTCTCTGCCGTAAGCTCTGGCGGTACAAGCGCCATTCCTTTGCGTTGACTCTTCATCGCATCCAGTTCAGCGCGAAGTGCTGCGATTTCCTCGCTCTTAGCTTCAATACCCATATTCACATCAGAAAGTTCAACCTTCGCCGCATCAAACCATTCTTGTAAATCTTTATTCGCAGCAAGCAGTCTGTCATTTTCATCACGTAACTCATTGTCAGTTTTGCGAATGACGTACGTTTCTTTTTCATCTGGCCGCATAACTTTAAACGATCCGTTTTGCCCGAAGCGCAGCCAGTTATCCCGGTGGACGCACAGCAGCGACATCCCCTTTCCGCGCGCCATGATAGTGCCGCGCTCAATCTCAAAGCTTTCATAACCAAGCTTGCGCAGTTCTGAGGATACGGCGCTGAGATTTATTCCATTCCATTGCAGTAGTCGCGCTTTATATGCTCTTTTTTGATGTGTCCAGTTCATGTTTTTCTCCGATAAATTTTTGTTAAGTTCCCACTAATCGTATGGCCGCGATATCGCAGGATGTTTGAAATCTTCGCGCGCTGGTGATAGCTATTTGTTGCCTGACGCAGCAGGCCGTAATAACTGTTGGCTGTTTCAAATAAGTTTTTGGCGTCGATACTATGGATTCGCTTGATCGCTTCATTCACGGTACGTTTGCGCGTTGTACGGCACCATGGCCGAATGACTTGTCCAACAAAGTCCACGCCGCGCGATACCTGTTGCAGAATGGTTTTTGATGGGTTGATCTTGGCGCGTAATTTGTCAGCCAGAAACTCCTCGATCCGCGCTTTGGCGGCATTCAGCCATTGCGGCGATTCGTGAAGCAACACGAAGTCATCGACATAGCGGATGTAGTGTTTCGCACTGATCTGGTGTTTGACGAACTGATCCAACGCATCCAGATAGATGTTGGCGAAAAACTGCGATGACAAATTGCCGATCGGCAGGCCAAGGTGCGCCGGGTGATTCACCAGGCGTTTATGTCTCGGTACCAGATCCAGCATATCCGGATTGCCGCGCAGTTCGTAGTCCTGACGCGGATCGTGAAATAGGATCGTATCTGACAACTGCATCCACCACGGCTCAGTGACACGCTTGGCGATCAGGCCGCGCAGGATATGCTTGTCGATGCTGACAAAGAAGTTGGCCAGATCGAGTTTCAGGTAGTGCGCTGGCTGGCTCCAGTTCTGGGTGATGCTGCGAATCTTCGCCTCGATGCGCTGAGCCGCGTACAGCGTGCCGCGCCCTGGTATGCATGCGCAGCTGTCGGCGATGAATGAGGCATAAAAGCGCGGCGACACGCGGTTGTAAAAAAGATGGTGCACGATGCGATCGCGGAAATCTGCGGCCCATACTTCGCGCGGTTTTGGGCGGGTGATGACAAAGCAGATTGAACGGCCTGGGCGATAGGTGCCGTCCTTCAGCTCATCGTTTAGGTCGCATAGATTTCGCTCAAGGTTCTGCTCGAAAGCGAGTGCGCTGGCGGTATTGCGTTTTGACTGGCGACAGTCCATATATGCCTGCACCAGTTCTGGGAAGGTGAAATCTGCGTTATGCATTAATCGTCGCATAACTCATCACGTGTGCCGCATAAACTGCAAATCTTTCCTTCTCCAGCGATTTGATGCCACTGCATTATATGTTTGCAGTTTTCACGCTTGACTCGTTGCTCTATCGCGAACCATGTCGGAGAAAATTCCGGCCAGTCAGACTCAACGATTACGCACTCAAGCAATCCTTTCGATCTTTTAATGCGTGACAAGCTAACTTTTTCGCATATAGCTTTAAAAGCACTGGTTTCTTTTGCATTAAGTTTTGCGGCTTCTATATCTGAAAGTTTGATAACGACATATCGCTGCTCACGTAAAAAGTTATTCATAAGTCATCCTTAAAAATCAGCATGGTGGTGCACGGTTTGATCTGCGGACGAAGCGCGCTCTGAGCTGGTTGTTCTTGTGATTGTTGTTCTGGTTGCCATTGTTGAAATTCTGATACCAGGCAAAATCTGAGTCGTCAGAGTGCTGCGTCGTGTCGTGCTATCTACGTCACCACGCCGAAGGCTTGCGCCGATCAGCGAAGAAACTGCGCCAGACCTGTCCTGGGTAACTAGCCCGGAGGTTTCTGTGATGTGCATGTCGGTAGCCATATTGGCCAGCGGCACAACCAGATCAAGATTTCGCACAGGGAGGATAGCCATGACCATCATCCAGCGGGCGACATTGCTTTACGGCGCCATCCATTCGCCTGCTTGCCTACGCTGTTGGTCAGCTCGATTGCCTTGGCGTATTGCCCGGTAGAGATCAGATGCTTGTCTCGTGAAAGACGCAGCAGCAGTTCGCATACCTGTAGGCGCTCGATTAAATCGCTGAGGTGCGGCGTTTTTTCCTGTGCGCAGTTGGCACGGAAAATTAACACCACGATCTCAACGCATTCGTCGCTGACCTTACCGCCGATCGAGCGTTTGAACTCGCGCGGCATATTTTTGACCAGCTCGGTTACAACATCGAGCAGGTCATAGGCCACTTTGTAGATTGGCAGGTTTGTATGGATAGTCATGCTGAAATACCAAAAAAATAACTAAATTACTGAATTACTGATCTGCGGACGAAGCGCGCTCTGAGCTGGTCGTTCTTGCGACTGCTGACCTGGAGGCCATTGTCGAAACTCTGATACCAGGCAAAAACTGAGTCGTCAGAGTGCTGCGTATTCGACCAGTACCATTCTTTTTTAAATTGCTCTGGAAGGTACTTATAGAGCAAAGCCAGTTCCGCGCGGTCCGGCAGATCGCCGCCGATCGATTTCGCATGCGCCATTTGCTCATCCCACGAGGCATCGTCGCTATCGCCGGGAAGTAGGATTACATGCTCAATAGCTCCATTTGATAAAGCTATGGAGAATGCATGGATTTCACCTTCATTTAAATCTGGCTTAGGTGTGGATGGTGTAACAAATGGCCAGAAGTGATCGCCAGTAGCTTGAAGTTGTTGTAATGCGAAACTGGCATCAGACACCTTCGAAATTAAATTTGTCTGATGCGTGCAGGGTGGCAATTTTTCTATTTCATAGCAAAGATCACGTAGTTTTTGCAGTAGATCCGGACCGCCAAATTTGTTTTGCTCAATCGCTTGGTTCATTTGATACTCCTATGGGGTTTTTAAATTGATGAATGATTAAATTGGCGATCTGCGGACGAAGCGCGCTCTGAGCTGGCTGCCCTTGCGACTGTCGTCCTGGTAGCCACTGCCGAAACCCTGATACCAGGCAAAACCTGAGGCGTCAGAGTGCAGCGTGTTTGACCAATAGAGGTCTTTTTTAAATTGTTCCGGAAGGTGTTTGAATAGAAGCGCCTGCTCGACACGATCAGGCAGATCTCCGCCGAGTGACTTGGCCTGCTCCATCTGTTCATCCCATGACGCATCGTCATAATCACCTTGAAGTAGGGTGATATGGTGACCGGTGCCATCTGGATTAATGATCGCGCCTGCGTAGATTTCGCCTTCGTTCAGCTCTGGTGTTACAAGTGTTTTTTCGGTGTTCATACTGCCTCCTTAGTTGTAGTTACTTCATAATGTGCCGCGTCACACCTGGTGCTGGGTGACTGATTCCGGCTGGTGATGGTGCTTGTTTTTTATTTACTGCTGTTTTTTCTGTGATAAAACCGGTTCCTTGATTGTTGCCACCGCTCGCACGGATATAATCGACTTCAACCTTGGTGCTGTTAATGATGGTCTGAGCAAGCTCTGATTTGGCTTTGGCCAGCGCGATATCTTCAGCGGTCGCACCTTTTTTAAGTGCGCGCAGTGATTCAAAAAGAATGTCGCGAAGCGCTGAGATGTCGTTATTCGGTTGCGTCATGATTTTTCTCCCTTTTGTTGATTTGACGTGTAAGCGCACCGCGCAGCTGGACAAGTTGCGCAATCTCTTTCGGATAATTGTGGTAGCTGTTTCGTTTCATATTGTCGGCGCGGCTAATGCAGTCAATATTTTCAGGAGCAAAGTTTGTCTTATCTCCGTCCTTAAAAATTACACAATGGCCTTTGGGTACAGCACCGTTACGCTCTGTCCACAACAAGATATGCACATGAACATAGTCGCGTTTTGTGCAGCCTGTATCTGTCATTTTTCTGCGTAAGTAGCCGTCACTTGTTAATCCTTCGTGGCCGATTGGGTGCCAGTTATGCGGCATCTGGCCTTTCTTGAATCGGGTGCCACCATCGCGGCTTTTGGTCTTTTTACCCTTGTTCCAAGTTATATTGCCCTTGGTAAAGCGTGTTCCTTTGCCTTGATTGCCCGATGTACGCCCGCAGGCCGGTGATGATAAAAACGCGGCGGATTTCGCCAGATTCAATTCGCTGGCTTTCGCGTAAATTGAATTGCGAGGTCTACCGATAAGCTCAACCAGATCGCAGGTGCGTGTATCTGGATAGTATTGGCGCAATAGCTCGAGCTGCTCTGGAGTCCAGAAACGGCGAGGTGGTAGGATATTGCGAGATTTAGTCACGCCGTTTTCCTCCGCAATAACTTCACCAGCCTTGGGTGAGCGTACATTGCCGCCAGTATCCCAACGGGCCCGCCGCATAGGGTCGCGACGATCTCACTGCCTGACGCGCCGGGCATAGTGCGCCACAGGTAAATCTGCGCGCCGCCGATCAGGAAGCTGGTCAGCGCTGCCAGCACGTAATGATGACCTTGCACGTTAAGCTGTTGCAGGCCGAGCGCGAACACTAGCGACGCAGTGGATAAAAATAGGGTCAGCTCAGTCATGCTGCTGCGTGCTCGTTGCAGATTGAATTTTTAGAAATCGCGAAATCACCCTTATTGCAGCGATACACGCTGCTTTCATAGACTGTATCGGGCATGCGAATTATGAATTCATGGTGCTTGCAGGTTAAGCACTTAGGGCGATCAGATATCGTTAAATAACCCATGCGGTGCATTAGCTGCTCAGTGTGTGTACCGAATTGATTGGATTTCATGCCGCTTTCCTTTCCTGATATTCCATCATCTTGAATTTCTGCATGGATTCATAAAGTTTCATCACGTCCATATAGGGGAGTTGAGCTTCAATCTTGTAAATTCCTGCTAGTACGGCGGCCTGCTCCAGTTCGCGCAATGACCATTCGCCGGTTGCATCGCCGCGACGGCTGACGTCATTCATAGCGCGCATCGCGCCTTCAACCACCGGCATCACTGAACTATCTTTTGGCGGTTGTAAATACATCGCGCCCCATACGCAATTGATCGCCTGTCCGATTTTGTCGAATTGTGATTTGTCGAAATACCCCATGCGCGCACCGGCAATGATGCTATGCAGCACAATGCCGAATTCATCGCGCAGGCTAGTGACTGGGATGCGGACGGCTTTAGGGCGGTAAGCTTTATCGCGCTTTGCTTTAGGCTTGCTCATGGCTTTTCAGGCTCGTCTAAAGCCTCGCAGGCTGAAAACACACGCTGGATAATGCTTGCGGCGCGTTGCTGAATTTCAGGCTGCACACCCGGCTCGTTTTTAGTCCAATCCAGCTCTACAGCGGCATCGATGGCGGCTTGACGTAGCGCGGTGATTTTCAGCTCGCGGCAATCACACTTCTGAATATGTATAGGGCAATTCATAGCGTGTGCCTCGCAAGCGCCCAAGAGACGGAAATGCACATTCCCTGTTTGCGGTAGTATCGGTAATGACCGATGCAGCGGACTACTCGCGTTATAAAATTAGCCTGGTGATATCCGCTTGGTTTGCGGCGGGGGAGTAGGATGGCGCGGTTCATAAGCACACCTCATTCGGGGCGGTTAAAACTTCAGGTTCGCAGCGCGCATTCATGGCGTTAACTCCCATCTGAAATATTTCTTCCAGCGCATCTTCGACATCCGCTACCGGGTTATTCCACAAAAATAGTGAAATCGCCTTATCTGTAACCACGATGCGGCTTGGCTGAATTGCCACGGTGTAGGTGGTAATCATGCAGCTCTCACTTCTATCTCACGCTCTTCAACTTCATCGGCATGGGCTAGCAGTAATGCGGATAATTCGCGCGCTTGGGAGGGAGTAATATCAGCTTGTAGATTAAACGGTCCGCAATTCACCCTAAAAATAGACGATACAAAATCTTTTTTTGCTTTGTGTAACCAATGCGCTATTCCGACCGAGATTCCCTCGGTAACGCTATAATCTTTCAATAAAATTTCTTTATTGAAATGCTTATCCCCGTAAGTTTTCATGATCTTCACCTCTCGATAAATTGATAAATTGATAAATGACTAAATTACTGATCTGCGGACGAAGCGCGCTCTGAGCTGGTAGCCCTTGTGATGGCTGAACTGGTTGCCATTGAAGAAAGTCTGAAACCAGGCAAAATCTGAGTCGTCAGAGTGCTGCGTACCGGACCAATACCAGCGCTCTTCAAACTGCTCTTTGAGGTTGGCAAACAGCAACGATTGCTCACGACGTGTCGGCAGATCGCCGCCAATATCAGAAGCGAATTTCATTGCCTCATCCCAGGTTAAATCAACTGCCTTTTCTGGCAACAGGATCACATGCTGGTCAGGTTCGCCGTCTTTACCGAGCAGGATGCCGGCATAGAATTCGTCGGGTTTATAGAACACGGCATATCGGCGCGCGCCGATTTCCAATGGCAATGGATCTTTATCTCCACTGAGAAAAATTGTGTTTACTTCGGTCATGGTGTTCTCCTTCGCCCTACCCGAAGCCGGGTAGGGCGTATTAAGTTATCTTGCGAATGGATTGCCGTGGAATATAGGAAAGGTCGTTTGTTCCTGGATCTTCACTGTCAGGCTTTTTGCTGACGCTTCCATCACCTTGTCAGCGCGGATCAGCTCATACCAGAATTTGAGCTTTCCGCCATTCAGGCGATATTTAAGGCGGGCGTTGACCTGGTATGCATCGCTGCCGCGAAACACCGGAATACCGATCGCGAACTGGCTGTAAACCTCCATGAACTTGGCCGTCTCGGCGTTTTCATCCTCGATATAGCTGATGCGCACACCGCCGCTTTGCATGCGAATTGCGCTTTTGATACTTGAGTCCTGGGTGATCTCAAGGTTGGTAGACATGTGCAACATGTCCGTTCCAGATGGCAAGCCTTCAGTGGTTGCAATGTCAGCCAGATTGTTTTCGATGAATGTCGCGAACTCAAGTTGATCCATAACCTTGCCGTCCTTGTCGATCCAGCGTTTCCATTCAACCGATTGAGCTGGAGTAAAACGGGCGATATGGTCACGCCATTCCTGACCGCCATCATCGCCAGCGTGATCATTCAGCACGCAGGTATAGCCGATACGACCTTTTTCATAATCTGCATCGCACCAGATCGTTGTGAGGTCAGGTGCGCCATGGCGCTTGATGTAATCGATATAGCCGGTGTCGTCGTCCAGACTGACGATGGATTTTTTGCGGCGCGGACAAGCATCAAGCGCTTCCGTGTCTTGAAGATTCCAACCATCTGGAACAGCGACATAAGCCGGTTTGTCCGGTAATGGAAATGGCTTACGTGCTTCACGCGCGACGGTAGCGGCGATATTTTCTTGATTTTCAGACATGATTACTTTTCTCCTACTTGTTTGAGTGGTACAGCAATGGCCTGGGCGACGGTTTTAAGCTCCAGATTTTGCTGACGTGGATCTTGTGTCAGCAGATTGCCTTCAGGCGTACTGAACAGCAGCGTAACGTCTGGCGCAGTGACCGGTTTCTTGATCGAATACTTACCGGCTACCGATACAGCACCGCGCGTTGCTTTTTTCAGGACGATCTTGATGTTGAGCTCACCACCTTTACCAGTGGCATCGACGGCGGTCACCAGCTCGGCCATCGCGTTGGAAACGTCATCGAGAAAGTTACTTCCCTCTGTATCGCCGCTGAGCAGACGCAGCGTTTCGTTGATTGGTTTTGACATGATTTCTTCCTTCGCAATTAGTAATTTCAGCTATCTCAAAGGTATGTTTTGTTTTAAGACAGCGCATATTCAGTCCACCACGCTTCAACTGCGCGGCCGTCAGCGCATTTATAGCGAATCAGGTAGCTATTTTCGGCAGTCTGATATTCAGCGCGACCAATTACTTCACCGGTTTCGCCGCTGGCGGTGATGGTGACCTGTTGTTTGAGTTCAAATTTAAATTTTGAATTTGGCATGGTGATTTACCTGTGTAAGTTTTTGGGTTTTTGACGTGTTGGCCCCGGATCGGGAGGACTACGTCTCGCGTCGCCTTGGCAACGAATCTCCGCTGGGGTTGCGGTATGGGGGAATAATACAATTATTATTGTTTATAGGTCAACAAGAATAATTGTATTTATGGCGAAATAAAATCTGTCATGGCTTATTGGATTGATTTAGAAATCGCAGGCAATAAAAAACCCGCCGAAGCGGGTTAGGGATGCTAGGTAGATTTTTAATCCACGGGGTCAAATTGAATTTTTTGTTGTTTGGCTGCGTCAGGAATTGGCAGGTCACGGATACCGATTGAATTAATCTTCTCTCTGCCGGCCTTGGCTCTTAAAGCGTTATCGCTGGTTATCAGCCGAATAGCGCCAATAGACTTGGCGATGGAGAGAATTTGCATATCAAACTTTGCCTTATGCCGATCTTTCTTTTCATCTGCAAGGCCAGCAGCCCAACTTCTCAGCATATCGCCGCATACGATCGCAGCCTTGGCATCGAAGGAGGCGATTTGAAAGAACTTGTTGCCGAAAATGAAATCGAGTTCATTTTGATGTGCTTTTGCTGCAAATTCAGACAATGCCGGGCTGGGGATAATGATTCGACTCCTGGCGGCTTTGGCTTCAGCAATCATGCCATTTATACGAACACGATCATCATCAACAGTCGTCTTTTTAAATAGGGCAATCAAGACATTGGCATCAATAATAGTGGTCATTTATGATCCGTAGCGCAAGCGTTCCAGTTCGGCATCAACATCATCTACGTCATCCCATCCTGATCCGGCAGAGCGAACTTTTTCAAGTTCAGCATCAAAATTAGCAAAATCAATCTCTGAAACATCAAGAATTCTAAAGTCGATGATTTCCCATGCGCCACTTTCAGTACGCTGCCATTTCCCTTCGCCGAAAAGGATTACATCAATGGGTTCAAGGAGGTAGCGCTTTAATTTTCGTGCCATCTCCACGTTGGCGGTACAGCTAACAACACTCCCGTCAGGTATGCGAATCGATATCGGGATCGTTTCATCACGCCCCCCAACTTTGATTATTCGTCCATTGATTTCCCCGGTCTCTTTGAGAGTAGCTAGGCGCAGTACGTTTTTTGGCGCACCAGGAAAATTTAAAATCACAGCCCCTTTATGGGGTCTGAACTCGGCAGATGTTTTATCGGAAGCAAGTAGGGATTGAATTTTTTCATAACCACGACGTGCAGATGATCCCTCGTCGGCGCTCGATGCTAGTCGTATTTTATTGACTGCAATTTCAGCATCATCATCACGGATGTTGATTTTAAGTTGAGCGCTTCCTTTGGTTACTCGCTCAAAGCTTGCTTGCACGTCATCGCCGATCAGTTCTGCAAGCGCAGAGACGTACTCTGCCATCCTGCTAAGCGGCAAGTTTTCAGGGGTAAATCCTTTTATGCGTAAAGAGAAGGTGGCCATGGCGGCATCATACTATTCATCGTGGTGTTTTGACTAGAAACCTTATCCACAAACAAAGAATAATCATTTGTTAGGCGCTTTTTTCTCCGGCGCGCTTAAAATTACTGTCATCCTGGCAATAGATTAGCGCATCGTTGAGGATGCCAGCGATACGCATTAGATGATCTGGCGATGGCAATATAATATTATCGCTGTTGCTGACACTTAGGCCAGCGCGCACTATTTCGTGCTTGCGCTCATCTGTGAGCGGGATACAAACTTGAATAAATGGGACTTTCTTTTCAGCATGATAGCGCACTAGCCAGCGATTGGTTTTTCCTTGGTAGAGGATATTGTAGTAGCTCTCAGTATCCTTCGCAGAAATATCCGCCGATTCACCTAGAATTTCCCGCGCAACCTCAAAAAGTCTCCGTTCAGCAAAAGTAGTGATGATACGCGAGTTGGTTGGATCAATAATATCGGCGTGATGGTCTATTGCAGGCTCTGTTTGTATTGTGGTTGGGGCGGGCTGTTCTGAAATAAGTTTATTCGAAAAGCTATTCGCTACCATTTCACTCATTGATAAAGCAATGGCTTGCTTGACGATAGGTGTGATGGTATCCATAAATTTTGCAGTCAAAGTACGCTGTACCGCTGATTTGCTGGCGATAAATTTAATAAAATCAGTGTCGCATCCAAGAACGCTGGAACGCATAACATCTTTGAAGGCTTGCAGATATACGCTTTCCTCCGCTAGAGTACGCAGTGCTTCTGGTTTAAATTCGTCATGGCAGAAGCGTTTTAAGCTGCTGATCTGGGTGTCATCAAGGGAATTGAAATTCACGACAAGAAAAGGCTCTGAATCCATTACGTTTTTATTGTTCAGGTCGGTAAAAAATCGCCATTCCTGCCCATTGGTAATGGCGGCCACTGCTACCTCTGGTGTGGCATTGAAATAGCGAGAAAGCTGGGGAATATGATTGCTTAGCTTTTCGGTAAATGACTTAGCCTCAATGAACATGACCGGAACGGCTTGGCAGAATAGAGCGTAATCTACGCGCTCACCAGCTTTTGCGCCCGGAAAGTCTGAGCTATGTTCAGCTTTTACGCGGGTTGGGTCAAATGGTGAAAATCCAAGAATATCGAGCAGCGGCAAGATCAGTGCCTGTTTAGTGGTTTCCTCGGTATTGCAGTGCTTGCCGACGTTGCCAATATGTTCAGCATGTAGCTTAATACGCTCAATAAACGCTTTCATTTCGCCGCCTTAATTAAAATTGAAACTCAGTTGGATTTGTAATTGAATTACGTTATTTTTTCTCACCACTGGCTTTTCTGCTGAATTTAGCAATCGAATCAAGCAATTCTAGCGCATCGTCTAGCCGGGATTCTGATTGTAGTTGCTCAAGAATTACGACTCCACGCTTGATACGTTCATCTTCTATATATAGTCCATCTACCATTTCACCCTGCTCTAAGGCCAGCCATTCGGATCGCACGCCACATGAAACCGCTATTGAAACAATTTCGGTAGTTTGTTTTTGTTTTCCATTTTCAAGCAACGAGATTGATTGCTGGGTTACGCCAGATAAATCCGCCAGCTGCTTCTGCGTCAATTTTGCATGTGTCCGCGCTAAGACAATTCGTTCTGAAAGATTCATACACGTAGTTTTACAAACAAAGTTGTATTCAGTCAAACAATGAAAATTGTTGACCGAATAACAAGTATCATTGTATTCTTTGCGCATCATGAAAATTTCTCCATTATCAAAAGCAGTAGAACTCGTTGGCGGTCAGGTAAAGCTGGCTGCTGAAATCAGGCAATGGCACGCGCAGAATGGGTCTGTCGTCAAAGTCGCGCAGGCGCATGTATGGAATTGGCTTAACAGCGATTCTCCAATGCCGCCAGCCGAGCATTGTCGCGCGATCGAAGAGATTCTTAACGGTTCTGTTACTCGCTACGAGCTGCGTCCCGATGTGTTCGGCGCTTCGGCTGACTGCGCATCTAATCAAATACAGGAGGCTGCATGAGCGCGCCTCAATCATCTTCGTGCTCCTCCCTGAGCGAAGTCCGCGCGCCTGCGTGGTTTGTGCCATCCGGTTTTTGCCGGGTGGCATTTTTTTCAGCGAGATCAAGCAAATTATCGGTTTCATAATTTAACTATAAGCGCGCAAAGACGCTCAGACCACGATTAATACAGAGGAGCATAAACATGGATCAGCTCGATATTGCAATACACCACACTGCGCATGATGCACCTGGCGGATTGAACAGCCTGGCGCGAAAGATGGGGAAGAATGAGCAGACCTTGCGCAATAAGGTATGCCCAACAACTGACTCACATTTGCTGACGTTGCGTGAAGCGATCGCAATGATGGATTTGACTAACGATGATCGCATCTTGGCCGTGATGGCTGAGCAGCGCGGTTACGTACTGTCTCGTCGTGCGCTGCCAGATGCGGCCAGTATTGTTGAAGCGGTGCTGAATGCAGATACAGAGCACGGCGACATATCACGCACCATCCGTGATGCGATTGCCGACGGCAAGCTGACCGAGGCTGAGCGTGCTGATATTACCAGCCATATCGAACGGACTCATGTTTCGCTTGATGCGCTCAAGTCCACCGTTTTACATGCGCCAACCCTACTCAGGACGGCGGCATGAGCGCGCTAAATACCTTAAATCAACGCTTAGGTATCGAGTTTTTCCTCGCTGAATCCGCACGCTGTACAGCGGTATATTCGGCGGCTTGCGCCCAGCCTGCCGAAAACCGCATCCGGCTTGCTATCGGCAAGGATGTAGGTCGATTTTCCACAGGACGGGCAGATACTTCCGCCGCCAGCCAGTCTCGCTTCAAGCGCGGCGATGCGCTTTTCAAGCTCAGGAATCCTGCGCGCCGTGGCGGCCAGCTCGCCCCACTCTTTGGTGGTTTTCAAGGCCGCCAGTACGTCACCAATAATACTCATATCACCCCCGGAGATTGTCATGAAAGACAAAAGCATACTCGCAATCGGATTAAAGGAGCGGTGGATCATTTATTCCCCGCGCTGGCTGGTGGTGTCGCTGGCAGGCTTCCTGTTCTGGTCAGCAGTGATCGCCGCGATTCGGCAGATACTCGCGCTGCTCTAACTCAGCTTGACAGCGTAAATCCGCACGGGTACGGGAGAGACGCGTGAACGCCCGTATTGATTTCAAACAAATATCAGCGGCAGCACTGGGGCAATTAACTTCGTTGGTTTCTGGATGGCTACCTGATGGCAAGAAAGCTGGGCCTGAGTGGAAGGCACGCAACCCGACACGTTCAGATACGAAACCGGGCAGCTTTTCAATCAACCTGAATTCCGGCGTTTGGTCTGATTTCGCGACAGGGGAATCCGGCGGCGATGCGATCAGCTTGTATGCGTATCTGCATGGCCTGAGTCCGCTCGATGCTGCCCGAGAAGTTGCCGCACAGATTGGTATGACGGATGCGGGCGTACAACCAAGCGCGCCTGTCAAAAAGCAACGTACCGAATGGCTGCCAGTATTGCCAGTGCCAGTTGATGCGGGTTCATATCCAAAGGCACACCCGATACGCGGTATATCGCAAATGCATTGGGAATATCGCAATCAGGCAGGTGAGTTGCTGGGCGTGATATACCGGTTTCAGACGTCTGACGGCGGAAAGGAAGTTTTGCCGTGTGTGTATGCGCGCCATCCTGTTTCCGGTAAATGCGAATGGCGTTGGTTGTCATTCCCGTCACCGCGCCCACTGTATGGTTTGGATCGTCTGCGTGATGGCGCTCCGGTGTTGGTGGTTGAGGGAGAAAAGTGCGCAGATGCAGGCCATGGCGTGCTGTCAGACACCTTCGATGTAGTGAGCTGGCCGGGCGGCGGTAAGGCTGTGGATAAAGCGGACTGGTCATCATTGGCCGGCCGGAACGTGCTGGTCTGGCCTGATTGCGATGCGCATCACCAAAAGTTGAGCAAGGATGAGCAGTCGGCTGGCGTTCTGCCGGAAAGCAAGCCGATCTTGCCCGAAGCGGATCAGCCTGGCATTAAAGCGGCTGAAGCGATTGCGGCCCAGCTGCTGACGCATGGCGCAAAAGTTCGCATCGTCGTCATTCCGGCACCTGGTGAAAAACCGTCCGGATGGGATATTGCGGATGCGATTGCTGAAGGATGGGATGCGGCTCAAATTCTGGAATATTTACGCGCAAATCAGCGCGCTCCTGCCGATTCTCCGGCACCACTTTCGACTGCTGCAACCGCGACGCAATCAGCCGTTGTCACACCTAAGTTGGATTCGTTGATCGCCCATTACGCGCTGGTTTACGGAAAAACCGATGTTTGGGATAGCCTGAATCGTCAATTGATCAAGAAAGCTGGGTTTGTGGCGCTGGTCGGCAATGATTTGGCGAAGCAATGGCTGGCTCATCCAGATCGTCGGACTATCGATACGGAAGCGCTGCCGAAATTGCGACGTGGTCGCGCAATCGAAGAGGGGGCGGGGGGTGGATTAGCTGTGATGTTACAGCGCTTCGTCTTACTCTACGGAACAGTAACGGTTTGGGATAACGAGTTGCGTAAGGTTGTGGCGATGGAAAGCATGCGTATGGCCTATTCGACTGACGATAAGGCAAAACGCTGGCTGGATCATCCTGCACGCCTGATGATCGATGCGGATAATTTGGTGTTTGACCCGACGCAAAAGGTTTCACCGGACACGCACGTGAATATGTTTGAAGGCTTTCCAGTGCATTCCAAACAAGACGAAGTGCTGTGCCAGCCGATCATCGATTTGCTGTATGAGATGTGCGGATCTGAAGGCGATTTATGCAGTGACACGGCCCACTGGATTCTGCGCTGGATTGCTTATCAGTTCAAAAATCCGGGTGCGAAAATGCAAACCGCCGTGTTGATGTTTGGTGAGAAGCAGGGCACAGGTAAAAGTTTGTTCTGGGAAGGAATTGTCCGGGAGTTGTTTGGTAAATACGGAACGACGGCTGGCCAACATCAGCTTGATTCACAGTTCACTGAATGGCGCTCGTGCAAGCTGTTTGTGCTGTTCGAGGAGGTGTTGTCACGTAATGACCGATACAACCACCTCGGCACGATAAAACACATGATTACCGGGCGGGACCAGCGCATTAACCCAAAAGGATTGCCGGAGCGGGTTGAAGCGAATCACATGAATTGCGTGTTCTTGTCTAATGAGCCGCAACCGATTCCACTGGAACTAGAAGATCGCCGATTCATGGTGGTGGAAGCGCGAAATCGAATCAGCAATGAATTCAAGGATCGCGTGGTGTATTCCATCAACAACGGCGGAATTGCCGCGTTTTATCATTTTCTGCTCAACTACGATCTGGGTGATTTCGACCCGCACACCAAACCGCTGCGCACCACTGCACGCGACAAGATCGTCTCATTCGGTATGCCTGGATGGGAAGTGTTCTATCGTGAATGGAAGGATGAGCGTCTGGCGGTGCCGTACTGCTCTTGCTTGTCCAGTGACCTATATCAAGCCTATCGACGGTGGTGTGATCGTGCGTATGAGAAGCCGCTGACGCTGACAAAGTTTTCCTGTCTCCTTTCCAATCGTGAAACGAAAAGCAAGCAAGAGGTTTGGTTTTCAAACAAGCGAAGCACATTCATGGTGTTTGAAATTGCTCGTAAAGATGAAACAGAATCCATTAATAAACAATGCAATAGATTCAGAGAGGCTATCTCTGGACGTGAAGAATCATGAATATAAATACGCAGGGTTACGCAGGGTTAGCGCAAACCCTGCAAGCACTCAAACCCAATGAATATGCGGGTTGTGCAGTGGTACGCAGGGTACGCAGGGTTTGCGCGCACGTATGCGTAAATTTACATACTGACATATATATCTGCACGTACTTAATTAATCAGATTTATATTTTTTTGTTTCACATACGAGGTTTTAACCCTGCGTACCCTGCGTACTTCTCTACAAGCCACGTAAATAAATGGCTAGAAGCTACGCAGGGTCTGTTTCAACCCTGCGCACCCCTGCGGAATTGGTTGATGAGCAATCTTCGATCCGAAATGCCTGTTGTGACTGCATTCATTGATGAGATGCGCAAGGCGTTTGGCGTGGATGTGGTGAACCAGCATATTAAGCGCGGCATGAAGGGTGAGCAAACGTTCTTCGCGACTGAGAACGGGCACACAGTAGGAACCGCGATGAATGCGCCAGATCCTGACAAGGTATTCAGCGGTGACAGACTGAGAGTGGTAGTTCAGGTGGATAACATAAAAGGGAAGAAACGATGATTACGATCAAGCTGGAAGGACTGGATGAACTGAAGCACAGATTAAGTGATATGCCTCGCAAGGTTGAGATTGCCGCACAGCGTGCACTTTTGAAAACGGCACAGCAGATCCGTGACGCTGAGAAGGTTGAGATGGATCGGGTGTTCGATAGGCCGACACGCTGGACATTGGGCGCGATGAAGGTTAAGGCAACCAGCAAGTTTGAAGTGCAGGTCGGCATTATTGATACTGAAGGCGCGTACAAGCGCGCTGCTAATTACCTTGGTACTCAGGTTGGTGGCGGACAGCGCCGGATTAAATCCATGGAGAAATCATTACAGATGCGCGGGCTAATGCCTACCGGATGGAATATTGTTCCAGGAATTAGCGCCAAGCTGGATGCTTATGGGAATATCTCAGTCGGTCAGATCAGGCAGATCCTATCATGGTTCGATGCGGCTGAGAATTGGGCTGGATCAACCCAGAACATGGGATTCAAAGGAAGGGATAAGCGACGCATGGGGACTAAGCGCAATGCGCGCGGCTTTGAGTACGTAGTCGTGATGCCTGATAAGAAGCGGAATCTGAAGCAACCAGGCATCTACAGGCGCGGCATGTACATGGGCAAGGGTGGAAGTCACATCGAACCTATCCTGATCTACGTCAAAGCCTCACGCTACAAGGCGCGCTTCAACTTCGAGAAGGTTGCAATCGAAACAGCAAACGCCGTGATGCAATCGGAGTTTACAAAGGCAATCGAACTGGAGCTGGCGAAGTGAGAGATACCGTCCATCTGTCCTATCTATGTGCAAAAGGTACTCCCTGGAGGACCCCCTCTACGGGTAATTCGAACCACGTTGTTTTGCTACTCACGAACTTTTGCTTAGGGGGTTATTAAATGATTGATTTATCAGATAATATTTCTCAATCAGACTTTGGTGAACTGGTTGGAATCAGTCAGCCAGCGGTCAGCGGCCTACTGTCCAGGGGCATCATTTCCACCGGAGCACCGGCGGGAGAATGGCTGAAAGGCTACTGCTCGCATATTCGCGAGATGGCGGCGGGGCGAGAGGCGTCCGGAGATCTGGATCTGGCAACCGAACGTGCGCGCCTGGCGAAGGAGCAGGCGGACAAAGTGGCGATGCAGAATTGCGTTTCACGCCGCAAGCTGGCACCGGTGACAGTGATTGAGGAAGTGCTGTCCAAGGTAGGCCGGCAGATTGCCGGCGTGCTGGAATCCATTCCGGTGCAGCTCAAGCGCCGCTCCTCGCTGTCGCTGGACGATCTGGAATACATCGGTGCCGAAATCGTCAAGGCGCGCAACCTGGCCGCCTCTATCCAGCTGGCTGATTTGGATATCGAAATGAGCGATGATGAGGTGATAGTCAATGTCTGATCTGTCCGCCCTTCAGCAAGTGGTGACCTCCGGCCTGCGCACGCTCGCTTGTGCCACGCCGCTGCGCTTGTCTGAATGGGCGGCCCAGCATTTCTACCTGTCTGCCGAATCCAGCTATGTCGAGCAGCGCTGGGAGTGCTACCCGTACCAGACTGCGATCATGGATTGCATGAGTCATGACGAAATCGAAGAAGTCACATTGATGAAGTCGGCGCGCGTCGGCTGCACCAAAATCATGCTGGCCGCGATTGGTTATTTCGCTGAACACAAGCGCCGAAATCAGGCGTTATGGCAACCTACCGACGAAGACTCTGACGAATTTTGCAAGACCGAAGTGGAAACCATGATGCGCGATGTACCGATCATGGCTACTGTATTTCCGTCGTTCCTGCAACGCCACAAGGATAACACCCTGAAACAGAAAAAGTTTCTCGGCTCCATGCTACACCTGCGGGGCGGCAAGGCGGCCAAGAACTATCGCCGTATTTCGGTAGATGTGGCCTTCATCGATGAGGCGGACGGCTTCGATCAGGACGTGGAGAAGGAAGGCTCCCCGGCTGAGCTGGCGCGCAAGCGCATCGAGGGCGCAACCTTTCCGAAACTTATCATCGGCAGCACCCCGAAGCTGCGCGGCTTCTCGATTGTTGAAAGCCGTTTCGACCAGGCCACCGCACAGTTTCACTTTCATATTCCCTGTCCGCATTGCGATACTGAACACGCGCTGGAATTCGGTGGAAAGGATAAACCGCATGGCTTGAAGTGGACGGACAGCGATTGCGACACAGCCGCCTATCTCTGTCCGCACTGCGGGTCGCTCTATACGCAGGCTGAATACCTGAGCGTCTGGAAACGCGGCCGCTGGATGACGGCGGGCGGATTGTGGATCGATGCGGGTTGTATCTTCCGCGACGCGGACGGCAACCGTATCGCCACGCCACGCCACGTCGGTCTGCATATCTGGACCGCTTATTCACCGATGGCGCAATGGTCGCAGATTGTCCGCGCCTTCCTGTCTGCCAAAGCCAAGGCCAAGGCGGGAGATAAGAACGAGCTGAAGACCTTCGTCAATACCACGCTGGGCGAGACCTGGGAAGAGGAAGTCGAGAAGGCAGATGAACACGCCCTGATGGCGCGCGCCGAATCCTACCGTTTGCGCACTGTGCCGCTGGGCGGGCTGGTAGTTAGCGCCGGAGTGGACGTACAGGACAACCGCTTCGAGATATGTTCCTGGGCATGGGGCAGGGGTGAAGAGATGTGGATCATCGACTACACCGTGATGGAAGCCAACCCAGCCGACGAACGCGACTGGGAAAAGCTCGCTGAGTACCTGAAAATTAAATACGAACACGCCGCCGGCGGCAGCCTGGGCATTGAAGCGGTAGCAATCGATACAGGCGGTCACTTCACCCATCAGGCTTATGCTTTTGCGCGTGTCCATTCCAGCCGCCGAATCTATGCGATCAGGGGCGAGCCAAAGCAAGGCTGCCCGGTGAAGGGTAAGAGCAGCTCACAGGACATTAACTGGCGCGGCAGGATAATCAAGGCCGGCGTCAAGCTCTGGCACGTCGGCACCGATACTGCCAAGGATTTGCTGTTCGGTCGCCTGAAAGTCACTCAACCTGGTCCCGGCTATGTGCATTTTTCCAAAGACCTGCCGCCTGAGTTCTATCATCAACTTACTGCTGAGCATCGCGTGTTGCAGCGCACCGCACAGGGCGAACAGCATCGCTGGGTCAAGGCGCGCGCCCGTAACGAGGTTCTAGATTGCACCGTATATGCGATGTTTGCCGCACACATGCTCGACCTGCACCGCTATACCGAGCGGATGTGGGCAAAACTGGAAGCCGCCGTCCAACCGCTGGTAGCCGATATTTTCAGCCAACCATTACAGCCCGCCGCGAAAGTTACTGCTGCGGCGCTGGGTAGTGAATCGCTTGACGAAGCGATTGCTAAATCTTCAATGCAGGTGCAGTCGTCTGCAGCAAAGCTAGTGTCACGGCCAGTCGCGCCACAAAATAAATTTGCCAGAAAGGAGTTATGAATGAGGTGTGGTGACGATGTACTTAAATTTTTGATTAGTACCCTGCAAGCAACGATAGGGAAGGACAGCTTCACCGATGCGCATGCATTGAAAGCTGAGCTTCAGATCCGCAATCAATATGGGGGGCAGGAAATATATATCTCGAAAATAGACCGGGATGCAAGGCGCACGGCGATCCTGCAAGAATTCAACGGCAGGAACCGCAAGGAATTGTGTGCCAGGTACGGGATATGCAAGGCGCAGTTTTACAACATGTTGAAGGGCGGATAACCTGACTATAAAAAACAGTCTAATCCTTCCCTGTAAATTAGACCGCAACATCGGTAAATTCGGCGAACCTGACAACGAGGCTCGCCGAATGACAACCGCCACCGACATGCTCGCAAAATACATGACTGCCGAATCCGCCGTGCTGGAAGGCCGTGACGTGAGTTTCGGCGACCGCCGCTTGAGCATGGTGGACTTACCGCAGATCATCGCTGGGCGCAAGGAATGGGAGCAGCGCGTTGCTGCCGAATCCATGCTCGCCAGCCGCGTGCCCACTATCGGCGGGCTGGAAGTCAAGGTCGGCAATTTCAATCCCGCGCCGCACTACGGATCATCATACGACCGCTTCAACCGGAACTACTGATCATGGCTAAGTCCGGTAAAAAAACCAAGCAAGAAAAATCAGCCAAGGTCGCCAAGGCTACGGCGAAATCGCCGCACGTCTCCGCGCTCTACGAAGCCGCTCAGCCTTCGCGCATGCGTAAGTCAGCCCGCGACCAGCGTTCGCCCGATCTGCAAGTGCAGCAGGGCGCAGTGACGATCCGTGCGCTTACCCGCAATCTGGAACAGAACCACGACATCGTGCGCGGTGCATTGCGCACACTGGTCAACAACGTTGTCGGTCCGAACGGTATCGGTATCGAGCCTCAGCCGCGCAAAAAAGATGGAACAATCAATACGGAATATGCCAAGGCGCTACGCGATGCATGGCGTGACTGGACGCTGACGCCCGAAGTGACCCACCGCCACCACTGGGCCAAGGTACAGCGCATGATGGCAAAGACCTGGTTCCGCGATGGCGAGGCTTTCACCCAATCCATTACCGGAACTGTTTCCTACCTAGATCACGGCACCCGCGTTCCGTTCTCATTAGAAATGTTCGAGCCAGACATGGTGCCGATGGACTACACCGATCTGAATAAGGGAGTCCGTCAGGGTGTCCAGCGCAATGCGTGGGGCAGGCCGACCGGCTACTGGGTATGGCGCGGTTTTCCAGTTGACCTCAGTACCACTTCGCTGACGCGACCAAACGACTTGAAATTCATTCCGGCAGAAAACGTGCTGCAACTCGCCACGCTGGATCGTATCGGCCAGATGCGCGGCGTAAGCGAATTTGCCAGCGTGATCGAGCGCTTCACTGATATCAAGGACATTGAAGAATCCGAACGCATCGCCGCTAAGATCGCGGCCAACCTGACCGCCTACGTCAAACGTAATTCACCGGACGGGTTTCAGGCGCCGGACACAATGTCCGGCACGGATGCCAACGGAAACCCCAATCCGCGCGAATTAAGCCTGTCTGCCGGAACCATCATCGACACCCTCGCCGTTGGCGAAGAGATCGGCCTGATCGACTCAAACCGCCCCAACCCGAACGTAGTGGAATTCCGCTACGGCCAACTGCGCGCCGCCGCCTGCGGTATCGGCATCAGCAATAGTAGTTTGTCGAAGAACTACGACGGCAACTATTCCGCGCAGCGTCAGGAGCTGGTCGAGCAGTGGATCAACTACGCCGTACTCACAGACGAATTCGTCGGCCAATTCGTGCAGCCGGTGTGGCAGCAGTTCGTGCGCGCCGCGCACTTGTCCGGCGTGGTGAAGATGCCATCCGATCTTGAGCAATACAGCGAAGACGATTGCCTGTTCGTCGGCCAATCGATGCCGTGGATCGATCCGCTCAAGGAAGCTGCTGCATGGCATCTGCTCACCCAGGACGGATTTGCCAGCGAAGTCGAAGTCATCCGTAAGCGCGGCGGAAACCCGCGCGATGTGCTGGAGCAAGCCGCCGCGTTCAGAAAGGAGGCCAAAGACAAAGCGCTGGTGTTCGGCTCCGACCTGGCTAACTCGAACGCGGTTGCGGCCAGCGTGCTGCTGGCAGATCAGCCATCAGAAAAATAGTCTAATCCTTCCCTGTAAATTAGACACGCAACACTAGAAACTACACATATCAATTCAGGAGTGCGTTGCATGTCGAAAACAACTCAACCGTGGTACAGCATCCGATCCCGCGCTTCCACATCGCTAGGTGGACAGCCTGCAATTAAGGCTGCCGAGGTTTTAATTTATGGCGATATCGGCGAAAGCTGGAGCGGCGAGACCGTCGCCGCAAAAGATTTCTGCCGCGAGATAGCCGCGCTTGATGTCACGCAGCTCACCATCCGCATCAACTCAGTCGGCGGTTCAGTGCCGGACGGCATCGCGATTTACAACGCCATCAAACGCCATCAAGCTGATACCACTATCGTGATCGATAGCATCGCCTACAGCATCGCCAGCCTGATTGCTATGGCCGGCGATACCGTAGAGATGGCTGAAAACGCGCTGCTGATGATCCATGCTCCATGGACATATATGTCTGGCAACAGTAACGACATGCGCGAATTAGCCGACATCCTCGATACCTACGCTCAGGCGATGTCTACCAGTTACGCCGCCAAGACCGGACGCCCTGCGGGTGAAATGCTGGCGCTGCTCACCGATGGTGAGGATCACTACTACACCGCTGAACAGGCGCTCGCCGAAAAGTTTATCGACACCATTATTCAGGCCATGCCCATGGCCGCTAGTCTTGATCGCGAGGTTTTGGCCGCGCGTTTCAAACCATTGCCGAATTCCGGCGTGGCAATCGCGGCAGCCGCCGCACCAACCTCCAAGGAGACCGTTATGCTAGGAGCAAACCACCCGGCGGCACCAGTACCAGCCGCCAAAACTGAAACAGAAATTCAGGCCGCAGTGAATGCGGCCACCGCAGCCGGTGCACAAGCCGAAGCGGTTCGCCGCAATGAAATCAGCGCCTCATATCGCGGATTTCAATCCCGCGCAGGCGTGGCAGAATTAATGGCCGCTTGCCAGTCAGATACCGCTTGTACCGTGCAGGCCGCCAATAACAAGCTGCTCGATCACCTCGGAAAGGATACTGAGCCGGTTGCTAGCGGTATGGCCGTTATGGGCGAATCCGGTCGCGACCGCTTTATCGCGGATGCGGTTAACTCCATCATGGCGCGCGGTGCGGCCAAGGATGAAAAAGGCCACGTGCAGATCCGCGCAGGTAACCCGCTGAAAGGCGCGAAACTCGCCGAACTGGCGCGTATGTGTCTGGCGCAGGCTAACATCAAAGTGGATTCGATGGATCAGATGAAGATCGTCGCCGCCGCCTTCACCCAGTCCACCAGCGACTTCCCGGTGCTTCTGGAAAGCGTGATGCACAAAACCTTGCAGCAAGCCTACGCCGTCGCGCCGGATACCTGGTCTCGCTTCTGCGCCATCGGTTCGGTGAGCGACTTCCGCGCGCATAACCGTTACCGCGTCGGCAGTATCGGCAACCTGGATTCGCTGAACGAATTGGGCGAGTTCAAAAACAAGACTATCCCAGACGGCGAAAAAGCCAGCATCACCGCAGGAACCAAGGGCAACATCATCAACATCAGCCGCCAGATCATCGTCAATGACGATTTGCAAGCGCTGGTGACGCTGACCGCCATGCTGGGCCGTGCAGCCAAGCGCAGCATCGAAGCCTCGGTATATGCAATGCTGGCTGAAAACAGTGGCATGGGCCCGTTGCTCTCTGACGGCAAGGCGCTGTTCCACGCCGACCACGGCAACCTGGTTACCTCCGGCGCAGTTCCTTCCATCGATACCATCGAAGCGGCGCGCATTTTGATGGCGCAGCAGCTGGATGTCGGCGGCAACGACTACCTCGATCTGCGTCCGGCCTTGTGGCTCGGACCGATGTCGCTGGGCGGCAAAGCGCGTGTGGTCAATACCTCGGTATATGACCCGGATACCGCCAACAAGCTACAACGCCCAAATATCGTCAACGGTCTGTTCCGCGATGTAATCGACAGTCCTCGTCTGACAGGCAATCCGTGGTTCGTCTTCGCCGACCCGAACGAAGCACCGGTGCTGGAAGTGGCGTTCCTCGATGGCGTACAAGACCCGTACCTAGAGCTCCAGAATGGTTTCGACGTGGACGGTGCACGCTACAAGGTGCGTCTGGATTACGGCGTAGCGGGTATCGACTATCGCGGTGCGGTGCAGAACGACGGCGCGTAAGTTAACCAAACATAGCCACTCTTACTTTTCGTGAGAGTGGCAGAGCGAATCAATTTTAGGAGAGTAATAATGAAAAATTATATTCAAGAGGGCGATGTTCTGACCCTGACCCCGATAGCGGCAGTTGCGTCCGGCACGGGTTATCTGTTCGGCGCTGCGCTTTTCGCAGTCGCGCTTGCCGATGTGGCGGCCAACACCGCCGGTGAATTTACCACTGAAGGTGTCATTGATATTGCCAAGACTTCAGCGCTGGCAATCACCACTGGCGATCGTCTGTTCTGGGATGCAACTAATAAGTGCGTTAATAAAACTGCAACTGCGCAGCAGTGTGTAGGTATTGCGGTAGCAAATGCGGCTAATCCATCTGCCACGGTACGCATGTTGCTCGAATCCAGCGTCCCTGCTGAGACTTAAACCATGAGCTTCGCCGCCATCCAGCAACGCGTTAACTCTGCCGTGGCGGCAAAGCTCATGACGGATTCGGCCACACTAAATGGCGTTTCTATTCTTGGGAGATTTACTAGCGCAGCCGCTACAGTTTTATTGATGATGGATGGGAATGACCCGATATATACCTGCCTGTCTTCTGCGATCACAGATGATCCGCGCGGTAAGTTGCTAGAGCTAAACGGAGTAGGTTATGCGGTTCGCCGGGCAACACTAGATGGATCCGGAATGACAGCGCTGGTTCTTGAACAGCTAAACGATGTCTTATATGCCGCTGCTATTTTGAAATTAAGGGCGGGGTTTTTATGAAATCGAAATCACTACAAACGGGTTTTATGATTTTTGAACTGGATCAATCGTAATGGCAAGCAAAGCCCTTCAGATCGCCGAAGCGATTCAAACTTTATTTGCGACCCATGCGCTTACCGGCATTGGCATCGCAGGGGTGCAGGATGATCCTGATTATCATTTTGAGTTGAGCGATCTGCCGTTTGTTGCAGTTTACATGGGTGACGAGCCACCGCCAGATCGCGCCGTGATTGGACAGCATGACAACACCCTGATCATCACAGTGCGTATTACGGCGAAGAAGGGCGGGATCACCGGAAAATCTGCATTGGCATCATGTGATCCGCTGCTGGTGGCAACTTATGACAGATTGATGGCGGAACCCACGCTCGGCGGACTGGCATTCGATATTCAGAAGCAGCCTACCCGCCGCATGCGCGATGTGATTGAGGTTCCCGTCGCATATACCGAAGTGGATTACGCGGTGCAATTCCGCACCACCGAAACTAGCCTGGAGGCTTAAACATGCCAAAGACAGACATAACCGAAATCGCCGCCGATCCGGTCGCACAGACCCCGGCACCAGTACTAGCCACGCCAACAGAGGGTGGCAGCTACCTAGTGGATGACACTACCGGCGAACGTATACTTATCGAACGCACGAAACCAAAGGAGCAAGCATGAGCCGCCTGACCAGAAAATCCGCCATTTTGGCAAAGATCGAAACAACTTACGGCACGGATTCTGTGCCGTCTGGAGCCGCTAACGCCATCCTGATCGCCAACCCGTCCTACAAATTCAGCGCGAACAACGTAGATCGCGCGCTAGTCAGAGAATATCTGGGCGGATCCGAGCAGCTAGTCGGAACAACCTCTGTCGAAGCGACATTTGATGTCGAGCTGCAAAGTTCTGGCGCGGCAGGAACAGCACCTGCCTGGGGTCCGCTACTGCGTGGATGTGGATTTGCAGAGGCCGTTTCAGCCGGCGCGCGGGTTGAATATACCCCGATATCCGCTACGTTTGAATCGCTCAGTATTTACTATTACAAGGATGGCGCACTGCGCAAGATGCTTGGCGCACGTGGATCGTTCAAGGTCGGCTTAGGTCAAGGAAACCGCCCAACCATCAGCTTCCGTTTTATCGGTATCGATGGCGGAGCCACCGCAGTAGCCAACCCGGCGCAGACGCTGACCGCATGGAAGACCCCGGCGGTTCTGACCGATGTCACTTCAACCGACCTGTTGTTCGGCTGCACCTATTCGCTCGGAGCGCTCTCAGGCGGCACGGCTTACCCGAGCAAGGGTATAGAGATCGATTCCGGAATCGCAGTGAACCATATTCCACTACTGGGCGGCGAGTCGGTTGATATTTCGGATCGGAATGTCACTGCCAAGATCAGCCTAGATCTGACCGCTGCGCAGGAAGTCACCTTTATGACAACGGTTAAAGCCAATACAACTCAAGCGATCGGCCTACTGCACGGCACTACCGCCGGAAGCAAGGTAATCGTATTCACGCCGGTGGCACAACTGATCAACCCGGTCGATGAAGATTTGAACGGTCGCCTGATGACCGGTTTCGACGTGCGCTGTGTGCCTAGTGTCGGCAACGACGAACTGAGAATCGTGGCGCTCTGATCATGATTAAACTTATTCCAGATCCAACATTTGAATGCCCGGTGCGCATGACTGTACCAGGCAAACCCGATCCGGTCGAAGTTCCGATGACCTTCCGTCACATGACGGCCGAACAGGAGTCGGCCTGGTTTGCTGAGAGCAAGGACTATCCGGTTGCCGAAGCTATGGCTGGAATTTTACGCGACTGGCGCGGCGTGATGGGAGAGGACGGATCGACACTCCCTTACACACCGGAGAATCTCGTAGTACTGCTGAAGAACTATCGGCCCTCCGCTCAGGAGATCGTGCGTGCTTGGCAACTCGGCCTGACAGAGAGCCGCGTAAAAAACTGAGGCGGGTCGCGCGTGCATTGTACGAAGGCGACGCGACCCCCGATCATGAAGCAATCGCAGCCTTCGGGCTGAAGCTGGATGATGAAGAGCCTGACGCTATCGAGTGCTGGCCTGAGAACTGGCAGGCGCTACAGATTTTTGCAGCGCTTGGCACGCAATGGAATGTCGTGCAGGGCAGTGTAATCGGCCTGCGTTACGAGTCGATTCCGGTAGTGCTGACCGAGTTTGGCATCAAGAAAAAAGAGCGCGCAGGACTGATGCAGTCGTTGCGCATAATGGAAAACGAAGCGTTGCTGGTACTCCGTAAATAAAAATGGCAGCTGAAACAAAAATTGTCATTACCGCAGCAACCTCCCAGGCCGAGAGCGCGTTAAAAACGCTCGGACAGTCGGTAGACGGAGTATCCCGGCAGATGTTCGATTTATCCGGCATTGCCGGGACGCTGGCGGGCGCATTCACGATCACGGCATTCGCGGGCATGATCAAGGGCAGTATCGATGCTGCCGACGAACTCAATAACCTGTCAATAAAAACCGGCACCAGCGTCGAGCAGCTGGCCGGCCTGAAATTCGCAGCCGAACAGAGCGACACCAGCCTGCAAGCAGTTGCGGGCGCAGCTAAAAAGCTATCGACTAACATCGCCGAAAATCCAGCGATGTTCAAAAAGTTTGGCGTGGACGCCAAAGACTCAACCGGCGCTCTGATCCAACTGGCCGATATCTTCCAGGCTATGCCGGATGGTGTGGAAAAGACCGCGCTATCTGTCAAGCTGATGGGCAAGAGCGGCGAAGAGATGATCCCGTTCCTCAACCAGGGCGGCGCGGCAATCGCCGCGCTGTATGAAGAAGGCAAGATCTACAACAAAGTCAGTACAGAATCGGCGCGGTTGTCTGCCGACTTCAACGATAACCTGGACAAACTTAAGGCCAGTGCCAGCGGGGCCGGTATGTCATTGAGTATGGCGATGCTGCCCGCCTTGAATAACATCATTACTCAAACCGTCCGCGCGCAAAAGGAGTATGGAACGCTGTTTGCCATGTTTGCTGCCGTCGGTCTGACGGGCGCCAGCGTGTTGGGTGTCGAGATAGACCCGCAGAAACGCGCGCAGGCAGAGCTGAACGATATGCTGAAAGAGCAGCGCGATTTGCGCAAGGATATATTGATTCTTGAGGCGCGCCCAAAGGTCTATAAAGATCTGCAGGATGAAGAAATAAACAATTTAAAGAAACGACTTTCCGAGCTTTCACCAAAGATCAAAGATCAAATCGATTACGTAAATGCACCGATCAATGAGGCTGGAGCGGCCGCCGCAAAAGCAAGATTAGCTGCAGAAGCCAATGCAGATGCAGCCGGGAAAGGCAGGAGCCTGATGGACGCGCTCGGCGGAAGCGAAACAACCAAGCCCAAGGCCGACCCAAACGCCGCGACCGTCATCTCCATGCAGAACGAGGAATTCCGCAAGCAGATGGAGCTGCTGGGCGTAGCCTCCGAGCAGGTCAAGGTGTACGAGCTGGCGATGAACGGCGCGACCAAGGCTCAGATCGAGGAGGCGCAGGCATCTGCGGATTCCATCGGCATTATCAAGGCCAAGCTGGAGGCTGAGAAGCAAGCCAAGAAACAGGCTGAAGATTCCGCGAAGGGCGGCGCGATTACCGGCGGGCTTAAAAAAGATTTTGAGCTTGATATTGCCAAGAAAAACCGAACGCTGAACGACGTGATGATGTCGGCGGCGGATAAGCAGCACGCCGACAATCTGGATGCTCTTTCCCAGCGTGCAGCACGCGCCGTCGAAGAAATTTCCAAGCTGAACGTCAGCGAAGAGGAGCGCGCAAGACTGGTTGCTGTAGTGACTCAGGCCGAGGTCGATCAGAAGCAGAAGATGGAAGAGCTGCGCGTGCAGGTCGAGAAAAACACTGCGTCCTGGCAGTACGGCGCGAACGTCGCAATGCGCAACTATCTGGATGAAATCAGCAACGTTGCAAAACAATCCGAAAGCCTATTTACCAAAGCATTTAAGGGAATGGAAGACGCGCTGGTTAAATTTGTGCGCACCGGGAAGATGGATTTTTCCAGTCTGGCGGATAACATCATCAATGATCTGATCCGCATCCAGATTCAACAATCAACAACTCAGCCACTTTCCGCTGCGATGAATTCGGGCGGCGGGATTATAAATATGTTCAGTAGTTTATTCGGTGGCGGAAGTTCTTCGCCCGCGACTACAGCGACTGGGCAGTCATATAGCCTATCTAGCGGCGGCAGCTCGTTTGGGTTATCAAGCGGCAACAGCCTGTCCGGGATAAGTATGAGCGGCGCTCGCGCCAGCGGCGGGCCGGTAAACCAGAACAGCCTATACCGGGTGAATGAAAACGGTCCAGAGATGCTCAGCTCAGGCGGAAACGACTATCTGATGATGGGCGGTAAAGACGGATTTGTTACACCGCTGTCGCAGGGCGGCAAGCTGGGCGTAGTTGCACAAGGCGCTGGCGGCGCACAAGTAAGCTTGCAAGTAAACGTTATCAACAATGCCAGTCAGCAAGTTAGCGCAACTGCGCAGCAAAATTCGAGCGGTGGATTCGATCTGATCATTGAGCAAATCGAAAGCAAGATCGCTAATAACGTATCTCGCGGTACCGGCACATTAAGCAATGTGATGTCACAGACATTTGGCCTAAACCGCGCAGCTGGAGCGCTCAGATAATGGCAATTTTCCCCACAAAACTTCCGGCACCGATCCTTAATGGATATGAAATTAATCCGGAAGATCCTAATTTGCGCACACAGATGGATGCGGGTCCGGACCGAGTCCGTCGTCGCTTTACATCTATCCCGAGTCGCATCCCTATCAAGTGGCGATTTACTCAATCCGAGATGGCTCTTTTTGAGGCGTGGCACAAGTACGATGCCTTGGACGGTTCTGCGTGGTTCACCATTAATTTGGCGAATGGATTGGGCATTTCCTCGGTAGACGCAAAGTTTACAAAACAGCCGAAAAAAACGTTGTTATCAGGCATGAATTGGGATGTTCAGAGCGAACTGGAAGTGCGAACGTTGCCGGTGATGACAGCAATGCAATATGCCGCAGTATTGGCTGCGTAAGGAATTACGATGCCAGATATAGCTTTGTCTCAAGCGATCAAAGAAGCCTACGCAGCAGCTCCATCGGATGCAGTGACACTGACTACGCTTGAATTCCGCCATCCAGCATTTACCCAGCCGCTGCGGGTAGTTTTGGACCATACAGACCATATCTGTACACTGGAGGATAGCGCCCCATCTGATCCGGGTGCTGCCGTGCTCTTCATCGGGTACTCATTCGACATTGTGCTGCCGACCGTAGATGCAGGTGCCGCACCCGAGGTGGTGATCACCATCGACAACGTAAGCATGGAAATCGAAGACAGTATCAATGCTGCGCTGGCCACCACTGATAAGGTGCAGGTCACGTACAGACCGTATCTTTCTACCGACCTGACGGCTCCGCAGATGAATCCGCCGATGACGCTGACCACTACCAGTATCAGCGCCGATCAGTTCCGTCTGACCGCGCGTGCGCAGCTGGGTGATTATGCGAATAAGGCGTTCCCGGGCGAGAGCTACAGCGCCACACGTTTTCCAGGGCTGGTGCAATGACACACTGGGCGATTGACTACATCGGACTTCCTTGGAAAAACGGCGCTCAGGGCCCGGATGCATTTGACTGCTGGGCGCTGGTACGCCACGTGCAGCGTGAGCATTATGGTCGCGAACTTCCAATCATCAATGTAGATGCGAATGATCTGGCGGCCGTTGGAAATGCTTTTGAAAACAATCCGGAAAAATCCCGCTGGAAACTGATCGACACACCTCTCGATGGCGACTGCGTGCTGACCCACAAAGGAGCTCAGGTTGATCACGTAGGAATTTATCTGGAGATTGAAGGCGGACGTATTCTGCATGCGGTGCGCGGCGCCGGCGTAGTTTGTACCGCGCTGCCAGTGCTAAAGCGTATGGGATGGCATCCGCTAGAGTTTTACCGCTTCATCGGTGATGCAAAATGACTTCAAAAAATTACACCATCGTTTATGCGCGTAACCCGTTCAGTCCGTTGCAGGATCGTAGTATCAGCACCCGCTCAAGACGGGTGAAAATTTCCGCGCTGGCACCTAAAACGAACCTGCCCTTTATCTGCCTGGTTAACGGTAATCCTGTGCTGCGCGCTGACTGGGGAAGACGCCCGCTTCACGGTGACATCGTGGCATTCGTTACCCTTCCGCAAGGGGGCGGTGGAGGCGGCAGCAATGCGATTGCTTCAATTGCAATGATTGCCCTGATGGTTTATGCCCCGATGTTGGCCCCAAGCCTAGCAAGCGGAATGGGAATAACAAGCGCCGTTGGAGTCAGCCTTGTTCAGGCCGGCATTGTGATGGCGGGATCTGCACTGATCAACGCTATCCTTCCACCGCCTCGCCCTCCATCCTCACAGCAAGCCGCCGCGCTGGCTGCACCCAGCCCAACTTACTCGCTCGGCGCGCAGGGAAACAGCGCGCGCCTAGGCGCATCGATTCCGGTGCAATACGGACGACATCTCGCCTTTCCTGATTTTGCCGCCCAGCCCTATGCTGAGTTCGTCGGCAATGAACAGTTTCTATATCAGCTTCTGGTATTAGGACAAGGTGAATACAGCATCGAGTCAGTCAATATCGCCGACACGCCTATCTCCAGTTTCGAGGAAATCAGCTATGAGGTTGTTCCTCCCGGGGGAACCGTTTCATTATTTCCATCAAATGTCGTCACATCGCTAGTGGTGTCCGGACAGACAGCGCTGACTAACGTGGGGCTTGGGCCATTTGTCGCAAATGCATCAGGCACGCTGGCCAACTACCTCGGCATCGATATCGTCTGCCCGAAGGGGTTATTTTATGCAACCGATTCCGGCGGACTCAGCAGTAAGCGCATTACATTTATCGTAGAAGCGCAGACTATTGATGACAATGGCACTGCGCTTGGCAGCTGGGTCACATTGGGTACCGAAACAATCACAGCAGCCACCAATACTGCGCAGCGTATGAGTTGCCGTTATGCCGTGACACAAGCGCGCTATCAGGTCCGCCTGACACGCACTGATGTCCAGGATACTTCCAGTCGCGCCGGCCACGACCTGAACTGGGCTGGACTGCGTGCCTACCTTCCGGGAAGTCAGCAATACGGAAATCTCACGCTGATTGCGATGCGCATGAAGGCATCAAACAATTTATCGGCTCAAGCCACGCGAAAGATCGGGGTGATCGCGACTCGAAAGTTACCGATATGGGATCCAACTACTGGATGGTCTGCACCGGTTGCGACGCGATCTATTGCTTGGGCATTCGCCGATGCGGCCCGTGCAGATTACGGTGGAAAGCTGGCTGATGCACAGATCCCTCTGGCGCAACTTTATGCGCTGGATTCGATCTGGACAGCGCGCGGCGATACCTTCGATGGTCGTTTCGACAATACGGTGACACTGTGGGAGGCGATAACTCAAATCGCTCGTGTCGGTCGCGCCAAGCCCTACCAGCAAGGCGGTGCCGTACAGATCGTGCGGGATCAGGCTCAATCTGTACCGGTAGCGATGTTCTCACCGCGTAATACAGTGCGCGGCACACTAAAAATCGACTACCTGATGCCAACGGAAGCCACCGCCGATGCGGTGACCGTGCAGTATTTCGACGCCGCTACCTGGAGTAATGCTGAAGTGACCGCAGCGTTACCCGGATCGATTTCAGCGACTCCCGTCAAGGTGCAGCTTTTTGGCTGTACCTCGCACGATCAGGCATACCGAGAAGGTATGTACATTGCGGCATGTAACCGATACCGCCGCAAACCGATCACCTTTACGACCGAAATGGAAGGTTTTATCCCAACTTTTGGTGATCTGGTTGCGGTATCCAGTGAACGCCTGACGCGTGCACAGGCGGGAGAAGTTAACGGATGGGATTCGGCAACTCGTACACTGACACTATCTGAACCCGTCGCATGGACTGCGGGGCAAGCGCATTACTTCGGCCTGCGCCGGCGCGACGGCAGTTTCTCTGGACCATGGCAAGCATCGGCTGGTGTCGACGAATATCACGCAGTGCTGGCCAGCATGCCGGATATCACCCCCTATACAGGCAGCAACGAAGAGCGGACTTATTTTACCTTCGGTACCGGGGTCGCGTATCGACAGCTGGCACTAGTTACCTCAGCTCGCCCGCGCGGCAGCAACCAGGTAGAACTGGCGCTGATCAATGAAGATCCGCAAGTACATCAGGCCGATAGCGGCACCGTGCCCGCGCCACTGGCTGCATGGCAATTACCCAAAGTTCCAACTGTTCCCGCCGTGACCGGATTATCTGTGGTGCAGGGTGGAACGCCAGTAAGCCCAGTTCTGGCGATCAGCTGGCAGCCTGCAGCAGGAGCCGATCATTATCTGATTGAGCAATCGGCAGACGGCATTGCCTGGACCGGCGCCGGAAGCTCGGGATCGACCAGCATCAGTCTTACGGTGCAGCCGGGTACGATACAGATCCGCGTGGCCGCCATCGGCATGACACGCGGGGCATGGGCATATTGGAACGGCAGCGCCGGCGCAGTGATGGCTGCGCCGTCTGACGTGACCGGCCTTGCGCTGGCTGAAGCATTCACTGGACCGGTATGCAACATCACCTGGAACACTACGGCGCGCATATTGAATTACACCGTCGAAGTCTGGGCGGCAGGCGTGCTGCGTCGCTCTCGTGCAGTCAGCATCAACAGCTTCAGCTACTCGTCAAGTGACGCCAGGACAGACGGCGGGCCGTGGCGCGATCTAACTTTCAAGGTGCGTGGCAACGGAATCGGCAGCACCTCAGCAGGCTGGGCATCGCTGGTCGTTAATAACCCGCAGATCGGCTTGCTGAATAATGTGGTCGTCACCGGCCTGCTGGCCTCGCTGCTGGTGGAGTATCAGCGCCCGACTGAGGCTGATTTTTCCGGGCTGCGCGTCTGGGTATCCACCATCGACGGGTTTACGCCGGATGCTTCGACGCTAAAATATGAGGGCCCGAATAGTCTGGTCAACATCGATCTTAATCCGGGAAGCGCGAACTATTACCTGAAGATGGCCGGATTCGACCAATGGGGAACGGATGCGCTCACCCTGTCCGCGCAATATGTCGCTGCCACCACACTGATCACCAGCACGCAGATCACCGACGGCAGTATCAGCACGCCGCAGCTGTCAGCTAATGCGGTCACGGCTGAAAAGATCGCCGCGCATAGCATCACTGCCGCGCAAATTCAGGCCTCATCGATAACTGCAACTGAAATTAATGGCACAAATCTCTCTGTCAGTGGATCGTTGTATGGTGCCGACATTACCGGTGCTACAGGTACGTTCGGCGGTTTGCTGGCTGCTGGGGTGGTTGATATTACCAAACTGATCGGCACGACGACTAATTACCTCACGCCCGGAACTTACACGCTGACTGTTCCCGCTGATAAAACCTCGATGCGCGTCACACTAGTTGGAGGCGGCGGAAGAGGGGGCAATGGGGCGGCTGGTTGGTATTCTGGAGGCGGTGGAGGGTCTGGAGCGCTAGCTATTGCAACATTTTCCGGACTGACTCCAGGGGCCTCATACACACTGTCGGTTGGCGCTGGAGGCGCAGCAACAACTATATCTGGCGTTATCACTGCGCCGGCTGGCGGAGCTGGAGCAAATGCTGTCGCTGGGACAATGGGTTTTGCTGCCGGAGGATCAGGAGTAAATGTGGGCGGCACGGGTGCTGGTGACGCCGGCGGGAACGCAACAGCAGGAGGGGGCGTCGGAGCAGGCGCTTCCGGCTTAAGTGGGGCGAATGGAAACGGCGGGGCTGGAGGTGCTGGCGGATTCTTTGGTGGAGTATATGCACCAAGCGGAGGAAACGGGAGCTACTACTCATATATATCTTATGGCGGATCTGGAGGTTTTGGGTATGGCGCAGGTGGTGGTGGCGGTGCGAATGGACCATGGGATGCGGGTATCGGCGGCGCGGGCGCTGGTGGTATGGCGACTATTGAATTTTTCAACCCCAATGGCGTCGTGATCCGCAACGAATATAACGCGCTGCTTTCCGCGCTAACCAGACAGGGAATTGCCACAGTATGAGTATCCTTCACCTATCGAAATTGCTTCCTGATGGCCGCACCGTCTCGTTTCATGTCCCGACCGAATTCCATCTGGACATGGCGACGCATCACATGCAGATCATCGTCGAGTCATACGAAACCGAGGACGCAGCGCGAGATCGCGCAATGTCATCGGCGAAGTCCGTAGTTGACGTGCCGCTGCCAGACTGGTCGCTGGTTTATGCTGATAACCTGCTAAATTTCGTTACATCTGACCTGTCCTGGATTTCCGCAGAGGTGGTGCTGTGATTTATATAAAACCACTATCAGAATCTATTTTGTTAATACTGGAGGCATGAAATGCGTGCAGGAAATGTATTTTTAGTGTTGCAACAAGGTGCGACTTATCGAGCTAAGCCAATTTGGCTTGCTGGGAATCCGCTTACTCCGGTTGACTTGACGGGCTGCACTGCACGAATGCAATTGCGAGCATCTTTTGAATCACCATCAGCATTGCTAGATATTGGAACTACGCCAAATGCATCCGGGAGTCTTGTGTTGGGAGGTGTTAGTGGAGAGATATCTATCCATATCGATTCAGCATCTATCCCTATCGGCACTGGAGTATGGGATCTTGAAATTTATCATCAAAATGGTGATGTTTCTAGAGTTCTTGAGGGTAAATGGAGCGTTTCACTTGAGGTGACGCGATGAATATGATTGTTATTTCTGAGCCACAAATACAAGTTATTGGCTTTAATGAAGCGCAATCTCAGTCCCAGATAATTATGTTTGGCGCGCAAGGGCCAGTGGGTGCGGCTGGCCCAGCGGGCGCTGCGGGTGTAGCCGGTACCAACGGCAACACCATTCTGTATGGCGCGATTGCGCCTGCAGACGGAACCGGCATCGACGGCAACTTCTACATCGATACAGCAACGAATATGCTGTACGGCCCAAAGTCCGCCGGCACGTGGCCAGCTGGCACCTCAATGATCGGCCCGGAGCTGACGGCCTATATCGCGCAGTTCGACGCACAGGCGGAAATTGCGACATCGCAAGCCGCGATTACTACCGCAGACGTAGCGCTGACTCATGCAGACGTTGTATTGACCCATGCCGATGTAGTTCTCTCGCATGCGGATGTGGCGTTAACTCACCAAGATGTTGTTCTGACGCACGAGGACGTAACAACTGCACAAGGGCTTGCAACCATTGCGTCGACAGCGGCATCTGATGCAACGGGCGCGGCAGCGGCACTTGATGCGGCATTGGCAAGCTTTAGAAGCAAATGGCTAGGAAGTTTTACCGCCGACCCATTGCTTGATGGAAACGGCAATGCGTTATCTGTTGGAGCGGAATATTTCAACACAATCAATAACGTAATACGCGTTTACACTGCGAGCGGATGGGAGAATCCAGATGCAGCGGCCTTGCTCGATATGACCAATGCAGCCTTGTCTGCCATCGCTGCGGCATCCAGCGCATCGGCAGCAGGTGCTTATTCTCAGCAAGCGGGAATGTACGCCGCAGCCGCACTTATATCAGAGCAGCACGCTGCGCTATCTGCGACAACATCAACAAATAGCGCAAATCTGGCCGCAGCCAGCGTGCTATCTCAACTGACATCACTGCTTACGCAAACTCAAGCAGCAAGGGATGCGGCACTTGCCGGACTGGGTGCGGCGGATCAATCGCTTAATCTGGCGGCTTTGTCGTCAGGATTGCAGCTTGCATTGGATTGGGCAGCTCAAGCCAATCAGGTTTCTCTTGTGAGCATCCTGTCTCAGGTCAATACGCTAGTGGTATCACTTATTCCTTTAAGCATCACACAAACCGAGGTGATGGAATCCGCAATCGTTCTGGCGCTTGATTTAATCGGCGCGACGATCAAGCAGATAAATTCCGGCACAGTCCCTCAGCTTGATATAGCCGGGACTAAGCTGCGTATCAGAACCGCCGCTACGCCAGCAACCGCAACTGCCACAGGCAATCAAGGCGAGTGGTGCTGGGATAGCGGATATTTTTATGTATGCACCGCAACAAACACTTGGCGACGCACCGCGTTAACCGCTTGGTAGTAATTTCAATCTAAAGGAGTAATCATGCCATTAACCATATCCGTCACCGACTCGCTTAAAAAATCAGTCGAAGCTGCGTCCGGTGGACGTGTCACTGTAATGTACACAGCAAAAGGCCAAGCCAGCTACATGGCTGTAATCCCACAATTTACGATCGAGAGTATTGATCCCGCAATGGGGTCTGGCGTGCATCCGATGTTTATCGTCGGCGGCGTCGCAAAGCCATACCGCTACATTGGCCTATATCCCGGCGTGATTCGCAACGGCGAGCTACTCAGCTTGCCTGGCGAAGACCCCGCAAATAGCATGAATTTTGATTCAGGTCTTGCAACCGCCCGCGCGAACGGTGCTGGATGGGGGTTGATGACGAACGTTGATTGGGCTGGTATTGGCCAGCTCTGCTACAAATCAGGCAATCAACCACGTGGCAACACGGATTATGGTCGCAGCTCTGATCTAACTACTGAGCGCGGCGTTGATTCGGCAACAGGATTGATAGCAGCCGCAACCGGCACCGCCACCGGTCGCACCAGAACCGGCAGCGGGCCTGTCGGCTGGCGACATGATGCAACAGCTTTCGGCATATCTGACCTTAACGGCAATGTCTGGGAGTGGTCGCCAGGCATGCGCCTGAATAACACCGAGATACAAATTATCACAAACAACGACGCAGCCCTGGTCGCTACTGACATGACAGCTGCCAGTGCTGCGTGGAAGGCAATCGATGGCGCAACCGGGGCATTAGTTGCACCGGGCAGCGCTGGAACGGTCAAGTATGCCCAAAGCGGAACGGCGGACTACACGCTCGTCAGGGCATCTGGCGCAAGTTTTGACGGCATCACTAATCCTGGCACTAATCCAGTTTGCGCAGCCGCCATACAGTTACTCAAGCAACACGGGCTTTACCCTGTCGCGAACACAGGCCTCGGCAGTGACGGTATATGGACTACGCTGACCGGTGAAATGCTCCCGATCCGTGGTGGCGGTTGGCACAACGGCGCGTCGTGCGGCGTCTTCGCGCTCGACCTGAACGGCGTTCGCGCGTACGCGAACACGAACGTCGGGTGTCGTCCCGCTTTTGTAATCTGAAATTTGTAGTGTGCAATCTGTACAAGATGAGCGATAGCTCATCTTTGGAGTTTTGAATGTCAAGAAATGCGATGCGTAACGAGGATGATCCTAAAGTTGGCGACTTGCTCATCCGTCAAAAGTGCGAGGCGATGATCGAGTATGGCCATATCGCTATTCGTCAGTTTCCGAAAATGGAACGGCATGTACTTGGCGCAGAAATTCGCACGACGATGTGGCAAGTGTTGCGGCTGATCGTTATCTGCAATAAGCGCTATCACAAGAAAACCACACTACAGGAATTGGATGCTGAAATCGATCTGCTGCGCTCACAGGTTCGTATGGCTAAAAATTTGAATTATCTGGATTTTAAAAAATACGAGAACTGGGCGAAGCTGAACGATGAGATCGGCAGAATGACAGGCGGATGGATTAAGGTTTTTGCAGTTTAAGCAGCAAAGGGGTGCGCGTTAAATAGCTCCCGATCCGTGGTGGCAATTGGAACAACGGCGCGTCGTGCGGCGTCTTCGCGCTCAACCTGAACAACGTTCGCGCGAACGCGAACACGAACATCGGGTGTCGTCCCGCTCTTGGGGAACGTCAGAAACGGCAGGCTAAATGGCCTGACGGCAGAACCCCCTCAAAAGGATGCGCAATCCTCGGGCAAGGCGAATGCTGAACCCGAAATATTAAACAGGCGGCTCGTTCCAGTAGCGCAGTGCGCGACCGTTCGACGCCGCCGCCCATTGGGTAATTTATGGCAAAAACGTATAACAATATTCACCCTGAGATTTATAGCTTTGAAAGTTTGCATGCGGCATACCTGCGCGCTAGACGTGGCAAGCGCACGCGAATAGAGGTTCAGCGCTTTGAATTTGATCTTGAAGGGAATCTGATCGCACTTCAGAACGAACTGATCTGGTCGACGTATAAAACCGGCAAGTATCGCCAGTTCATTATCAGCGAGCCAAAAGAGCGGATTGTGGCGTCATTGCCGTTCCGTGACCGCGTATTGCAGCACGCGCTGGTAGCCGCGATTGAACCGATATGGGAGTGTAGATTTATATCTGCCAGTTACGCATGCCGCCCAGGGCGAGGTACGCATCGTGGCGCAGATAAGGCACAGCAAATTCTCAGGGCGGTAAAGCGCGAGCAGGGCTCTGTATCAGTGTTCAAGGCGGATATTGCCAAGTATTTTCAGAGTATCGATCACGCGATTCTTAAAAAATTACTCCGTCGCAGAATTGCTTGCGCGCCAACGCTTTTGTTGTTGGATCAAATCATCGATTCAACGGATGACTTGAATGGCACACCAGGTGTCGGCCTCCCGATCGGTAATTTAACCAGCCAACTGTTTGCGAATATCTATCTGCACGAACTGGATGAGTTTGTAAAACACGGATTACGCGAGAAAAATTACATCAGGTATATGGATGATTTCATTATCGTGCATCACGACAAGGCACACCTGCAAAAAATAAGACAGGCAATCGAGGGTTTCTTATGGCAAAAGCTGAGATTGAAAACCAACCATAAAACACAAGTTTTTAAAGTGGCATTGCTTGGCGGTCGCGCGCTGGATTTTCTTGGATACCGAATATGGACAACGCACAGGCGGCTACGCAAGAGTTCCATTGCGCGAATCTCATTGACTTTGCGCAAACTTCAGAAGCGGTACGCAAAGGGCAGCGTCAGCCTTGAACGCATAAGCCAGTCCGTTCAAAGCTGGATCGCACATGCAAGCCATGCGGACTCACTTGGATTGAGAATGAGTATCTTTGGGAAATTTGCGTTTATTAAAAACAAAACGGAGGCTATTCCGTGAATATATTTTTAAGAATATTAAAACTAGTCAAGCGACTAATCCTTGATCCAGTGCCGCATGATAAGTTTGATGAATGGCCTCCCGCGTCTACCAGCCAGTTCATCCGCGAATACCACGTTAAGCGCGTTGATCGAAGCAAGCTGACTAAGTGCGACCCAACGTGCCCGCTGGTGGAGTCAGAAGGCTGTTGCGTTTATCTGCTCGATGACCAGTGCATGCTCGATGGCCTGCAATCTCCACTGAAATAATTTTTAACCTAACTCGACTAGACGAAACGGAAAACAAAATGAATGATGAAGTCATACACCCTGTCGTTGAGCGACGCCGATCCGCCGATCATGAGGCAAGCAGCATCAAATCCGATATCAGACACATGTCCGAGGCAATCGACAAGTTGGGGCGAGTGGTGAGTGAGATGCACGAGGATTTAACAAAAATCGCCGTGCATGATGAGCGCTTATCAACAATGACACTTGCCCAGGAGCGCGCCTTTGCTGAGATCGACAAAATCCAAAAGAAGATTGGCGATCACATGGTTGACGAAAAAACACCTCATCCGCTGTACTCCCGCTTTATCTGGATTGGCACCGGGATCGGCAGCACATTGACGATTATCTGGCTGCTGGGCGGATGGGCGGTGATCAATTCGTTTAAAGAGCAAAGCGCATTGAATGCGCAGATCAGCATGCACATCCACGACGACAAGGTAACCAGCCTTGATGATGTGCGCGAGATGGTCCGGCGCGAGTTACGCGATTCTGGTTTAACCACTAAATAGGAGGATGTTATGAACCGTTTGTCAGTTGATATTTTACGGGTGTTGGCGATCTTTTACGCGGCCACGCTGTTGGTGATAGTGTCAGGACCATTGGCATCGCTTGTTAATGAGCCCGCCTATGCGCCATGGCTGCTATTTGCCGGGCTTGCGTTGTATGGGGTAGGGCTGTCGCATATCCTTCGTCGAGTGCTTTTTCCGTACATTGACCTGAATTCTTTATCTGAGTCTGCGCGGCATGAGCCAACGGGTGCCGGGCTGGTGTTCGTTGGGGTGTGTCTGGTACTTGCAGCATTCGTCAGTCTGATGGGCAATGTAGTGCACGCCGATGAGTTGCCGGCTAATGCTCGACTATATCTGCCAATGCTAAAAGCAGAGCAGCAGGCTTACTGGGCGAATATGTCGCTCCCATCCGCGCTCGGTGCGCAGATCGAGCAGGAGACCTGCTCGTCTCTGAAGTCAAAAAGTTGCTGGTCGCCACATGCTGAACTGCGCACCAGTCGAGAGCGCGGGGTGGGGCTTGGCCAAATCACCAGAACTGCACGATTTGACTCATTGAGTGAAGTGGTAGCCAGTAACCGGCAGGCGCTGAGCGGATGGGGGTGGAGTTCAAACCTATACGATCCTAAATATCAGCTGCGTGCCTTGGTTCTCAAAGATAAGCAGGGTTATTCGATGATCCATGGCGCATCAAGTGAGCCTGATAGGCTGGCTTTTTCCTTTGCTGCTTATAACGGCGGGGCTGGTGGCGTAATCTCCGATCGCAAGATGTGCCAGGCGACGAAGGGCTGCGACTCTGGCCGGTGGTTCGGTAACGTCGAACACACGTCACTGAAAAGGAAGACAGCAGTCGCCGGGTATGGTGTCAGTTTTTTTCAGGTGAACCGTGATTATGTGCGCAATGTAATGGTAGTGCGCCGATCAAGGTACACGCACTACTTCGGCGAGGTGTAGCGTGAATCTACTCACATCGCTGGTTTCGTGGCCTTATCGAGTGCTGGCTATGGTTCTATTTGCAGCTGCTCTGTTCGGTGCCGGATGGGTGAAAGGATCTGCCCGGGTTCATGCCGAGTGGGATGCGGCAACTAGTAAGCAATCCTTACAAGTTGCCCGTGCCCAGAAAAAACAAGCCGAGATCACCACGCAGGTGGTCACCAAGTATATCGATAAAATCAAACTCGTTCACGACCAAGGCGAGACAATCATCAAGGAGGTTCCCTATTATGTCCCGTCTGACACTTGTATTCTGCCTGCTGGCTTCCGGCTGCTGCACGACGCTGCCGCCCGTGGTGAGCTACCCGACACCACCCGAAGCACTGATGCGCAGCCCGTCACTGCTCAAACCGTTGCCACTACCATCGCAACAAATTACCAACAAAGTCGAGAAATAGCCACGCAGCTGGAGGCGTTGCAGGAATGGGTTATGCGGCAGTCGAGAGCGCATTAAATTTTATCAGCCTAATATTCAACAGGTAGAACTTGCGGACAATAAATCTTGGTTTATGTATAATGCGGCCTCTGCAACATATCACAGGTTGGTAACGCGGTAGGCAAAGCTCTACAGCCCGCATGAATACTGAGTTTTAACAGGATTGCAAATCCAGTTAGCCCAGTTCGACTCTGGGACGCACCTCCAAACATCCGCCCGGGTGGTGAAATTGGTAGACACAACGGACTTAAAATCCGTCGGCTTGAAAAGGCCGTACCGGTTCGATTCCGGTTCTGGGCACCAAAAAACCTAGTAAATACGCGGCTTGCAGCCAATTTACCCTGTTTTCATATTACAAGGCATTACACGATATTTCTACCTTGTTTGACACTTCACTGTCCCATAGCTGTCCCAAATGTCCCAAAGTGACATTCTTCAGCGTCACAAATCGAATCCATAACAACCCATAGCCAGATATTACATTTACATATTTCTCTCGGATAATGTGTAAAATGTGACGTAAGAAAGCTGACGGTCGCGATAATCCGCTGTGTGCCAATTGCCGACATTCGGGCAAGGTGCTGAGTATGCTGGATAGCTTGATGTATAAAATCATCTAAGTCATATATAATCAAGTGGTTACAGTAGATTAGGACAGCTTATACAGAACACTGTCCTGCATATGTTTAAATAGTTCTGTCTATTTCACGTTATGAGTCTTGATCCTATGACCACCACTAACGATACAACGACTGAAAAACTTGGGCGTTTCCCTTACGTGCTCGGAGGGATGTCCTTCATTCCTTTGATTGGGGTGATTTTTGGAATCATCGCCATCATCTGGGGGCTAGTTACAAAAAAACTTGGCGGCAAACGCCTTGCGGCCATAGGCGCAGCCGGAATTGGTTTCACCATAATTCTTTACGGAGCTTTGTTTTACTTCGGCTTCATGCAACGCGGAGGCGTTTACGACGACCTGCGAACCAAGCTCGCCCAAACAACCATCAACTCACTGGTTCAATCCATCGAGTTCTATAAGGTTCAACACAGCAGCTATCCCGAATCATTGAAGGCTCTGCAAGAGTCACTGCCCAAGGACAGCCTTGTATCAGTCTTCGATCCAACAGACGTCAAGGCTGGAGGGCAACCGAGATATTTTTTCTACGAACGCATCGGGCAGGATCATTACTATCTTCGTGGTTTAGGTTCTGATGGTCAGCCATTTACGCCGGATGACATCGTCCCGCAAGTTACTTCCATGCCGGGAAGCAAAGCAGGTTTGCTTCTTGAGCGCCAACCAAACTCATAACATGGCGCTCAACCTCGCTCCCTTCGGTCGCTGGACGCTGCGCGATGAAGCCGCGCAGCGCCGGTCACCTGCACGTTATGTCTAAGGACTCCCGATGCTGAAGTCACACATGGATGCTGTGGAGACATCCCTCATCCACATCTCTCAAATACCAGCCAACGCCGGGCATACGCTGCATCGAGGTACTCCAAGAGAAGCCTTCATAAAGGAATTCCTTGAGGGGCACCTCAGCGCAAACGTAGCAATCGGTACAGGTGAAATTATTGATGCCAATTCGCAGCCTCGTGCGTCCCGCAACCAATTCGACATTGTCATTTATAAGACCAACTACCCGAAGCTGGACTTCGGAGGCGGTATCAACGGATTCATGATCGAATCAGTCGTTGCAACCATTGAAGTCAAGTCAGTTCTTGATCAGGCGGCTATCGATCAGTCCGTGAAGGCGGCACACGCAGCCAAGAGCCTTACGCCGAATATCAACACGAGCTTTAGCACGGGCTGGATTCCTCCACGCGTATTGAATTTCGTTGTGGCCTACACTGGTCCAGCCCAAATGAATACCGTTCATTCATGGATACAGAATTCGCACACAACTCAGAACATACCCTTACCGACATGGAATTCAGGCAATCGCGTATCGGTGCCTGGAACGGCTCTGGATGGTGTGTTTCTCTTGCAGAAGGGTTTCGTTAAGCTGGACAACTCGCCGATGACTCTAAACACGCAACAACCGCCAGTCGCGGGAACCCATGTCATTTGCGATTCAAACTCTGGAAACTTGCTCATGTTGTTCTTAGCGCTTCAGGAAGCGTGTGACAACGTTCAGGGTGCGTGGCTCAATGCCATACCGTATTTGCAGTCAGTCCGGTTTCAAAATGTGCGCATTGCTTAGGCAAGGCATAACGATTAAGGTTAGGTCGTGATCGCGGAGCGAGCCGCGACCTGAACCGTTTGTTGGACGAGCCCGGCTCAGGCTCACTATGCAAATATCTCTCAAATCCAGCCTCACATCGAAGGACTGGAACGCC